>Ga0207719_100148_pt1 | contig 56830 bp, 57 predicted proteins | sample A23P1SouthBayCA_2_FD_187279 | JGI IMG/M metagenome (GOLD analysis project Ga0207719, IMG submission 187279) | Aerobic enrichment media microbial communities from Eden Landing Ponds, California, USA - A23 P3 (3) (SPAdes) | ecosystem: Environmental > Aquatic > Marine > Unclassified | place...
TCTTGGTTCCGGTCGTTTTCCGCGCCCGCCGTCAGCCCGTCGACGATGGTCGCCGCGCTCATCGGGTCGATGTACAGCTGCGAGACGAGGTGGCCGAGGCTCGTCGCGGCGAGGCCGTCTTCCCCCGAGCGTTCGAGAAAGTCGTTGACGACGAGATACTCGACGACGGAATCAGTGACGCGTTCGAGTTCGCCGGTGTCGGCGGTCTGAGTGGCGTACAGCGTGTCCTCCAGGAACGCCAACAGTCCCGAGCGCGTCGTGGCGAACCCGGTGGCGACAGTCGCCAGCACGTGTGTCCGAAGCGCCGGTTCGGCGGCGAGTTTCGAGCGCACCGGCTCCGGGTCGGCCTCGACGTAGCGCTCGAACAGCTCCTCGCGTTCGTCGCTGTGCGAGGCGAGCAACACGGCTTCGCCGTACTCGTCCCGCCCGGGCCGGCCCGCGCGGCCGAACATCTGGTGGACTTCGAGCACGGGAAGCGGTTTCATCCCGCCGGCGGTGCCGTCGTAGCGCTTCCAGTCGCGGACGATGACCCGCCTGCTCGGGGTGTTCACGCCCGCCGCGAGCGTCGGCGTCGCACAGACGACTCGAATATCTCGGTCACGGAAGGCGTCTTCGACGAGCGAGCGGTGTTCCGATTCGAGGCCCGCGTGGTGGAAGGCGGCGCCGCCCTCGACGGCGTCGCCCAAGTCGCGGCTCGTCTCCGTGTCGCTGACGGCGCGCAACGAGTCCGCGAGGTCGCCCAGTTCGGCAAGCGACTCGCCGTCGAGTTCCGCCTCCACCACGTCAACGAGTCGTGCGGCGGCCGCCTCGGCGTTGCGTCTGGAGTTGACGAACACGAGCGCGGAACCGCCCTCGCGGACGATGTCGCGGACGAGCGCGGCGGTCTGTTTCTCGTTGCCCCGCACCTCGACTTCGCGTTTCGTGTCGTCGTCGAACGTGATGGCGTTCCCGTAGTGGACGCCGGTTTTGAGTTCGATGGGGCGCCAGTCCGAATCGATGAGTTCGGCGTCGAGCCACTCCGCGACGGCGTCGGCGTTGCCCACCGTCGCGGAGAGCGCGACGACCTGGGGGTCCGCTAGCGAGCGGAGTTTCGCGAGCGTGACCTCAAGCGTCGGGCCGCGCGAGGCGTCGTCGACGAGGTGGACCTCGTCGGAGACCACACAGTCGAGGTCCTCTATCCACCCCGCGCCGTTCCGGACCAGCGAGTCCACCTTCTCGGAGGTGGCGACGACGATGTCGCAGTCCGCGAGCCACGACTCCTCGCTCTCGTAGTTGCCCGTCGAGACGCCCACCTCGATTCCCATCTCCTCGAATCGACGGAACGCCTCGGCCTTCTCGCTCGCGAGCGCGCGCAGGGGGACGATGTAGAGGGCGGTGCCGCCGCGCTCGACGGCGGCGAGCATCGCCAGTTCGGCTATCAGCGTCTTGCCGCTGGCCGTCGGAACGGAGGCGACGAGGTTCTCGCCCTCGGTGACGCCGGCGTCGACAGCCTCGGCCTGCGGGGGGTAGAGCTCAGCGATGCCCTCGGCTTCCAGATGTTCGGGCACGCCGTCGGGTAGTCCCACGAGGTCCGCGACCTTCATTGCCCCGTGATAGGCGACTGCCGCCGTTTAAACTGTCGGACGACCCAACGCCGGACGACCAAACGGCTTTACGCGCGCTCGCCCACCTGCGCGTATGCGCGTGGAGTACGACCGCGACACCTGTATCGGGATGTTCCAGTGCGTCGCTGAGTGGGACGCCTTCGAGCGAGACGAGGACGCGGGGAAGGCGGACCTAAACGGAAGCGAGGAGGAAAGCGAGGACGTGTTCGTCCGCGAGATACCGGAGGGGGAGGAGTTCGACGCGAAGATGGCGGCTCGGTCCTGTCCGGTCGACGCCATCCGGGTGTACGACGGCGAGGAGCAGGTGGTGTAGGGGGAGTCGGTTAGGCGACTTCGTCGTACTGCCCGGCGAGCTTCTCGGCCGCGTCGTGGAGGCCCTCGCGCTCGTTCTCCGCGAGGTCCCAGTCGACAATCTCCGCGACGCCCTCGCTCCCGAGTTTGACGGGGACGCCCACAGCGGAGCCCTCGACGCCGAACTCGCCGTCGAGTTTCACCGAGCAGGGGAGCACTTCGCCGGTGTCACGGAGGATGGCCTCGACGGTGTGTGCGACGCCCGTCGCGGGGCCCCACTGGGTCGCGCCCTTGCGCTCGATGACGTTCATCGCGGACTCCTGGAGTTCGCCCAGAATCTCCTCTCGCTCGTCGGCCGAAAAGTCGGGGTCCCGGCCGTCGACGCGGACCTTCGAGAAGACGGGTACCTGGTCGTCGCCGTGCTCACCGAGAATCGTCGCCTCGACGTTCTGGACGGGCGCGTCGAAGCGCTCGGAGAGCACGTAGCGGAACCGGGCGGAGTCGAGTCGGTTGCCGAAGCCGATAACCTGCTCTCTGCTCCGGTCACCGGCCTCCAGCAGATGCCGGTTGAGCACGTCCACGGGGTTCGACGTCGTCACCGAGACGAAATCCTCGGTGTGTTCCGCGAGCGAGGACTCAATCTGGGCCATGATGTCGGCGTTGTCGCTGGCCAGATCGAGACGGGACTGACCGGGCTGGCGGGGCTTGCCCGCCGTGATGATGACCACGTCGGAGCCGGCGGTGTCCTCGTAGCCGCCCTGCCGGACTGTGGTGTTCGAGTCGTACGCGACGCCGTGGTTCGCGTCGGCGGCCTGTCCCACCGTCGTGTCCTTCATGTCGGGGATGTCCACGAACACGAGCTCGTCCACCACGTCCCGGAGCGCGAGGTTGTAACCCGCGGCGGCGCCCACCGTCCCGGCAGCGCCTACCACGCTAACTTTCGTCATACGTCTATGCCCCATCGGAGCGCCCTTGAACGCTTCGGAACGGCGAATCCCGGACGAACAGCCGTGCACAAAGACGGGCAACGAGCCCGTTTTTCGTCGCTCGTCGAATGACGCCGACAGAGCCCTTTTCGGGGGCGCTGTCGTACGGGTGGGTATGAGCGACACCGACGACGGCTTCGATAAGGAAGCCGAGCGGGAGAAACTCCGCGAGAAGTACGAGGCGGACGAAAAGGACCGAGAGGCGACCCAGCAGATGAGCGAGTTGCTCCTCCAGGGCGCGACGATGACGAACAAGCACTGCGACGCCTGCGGGAACCCCAAGTTCCGCTACGAGGGGACGACGTTCTGCGCGAACTGTGATGGGGGAGCCGGTGATGCGAGCGCGGACGCCGAAACGGGGAGCGACGCGCCCGCGGACCAATCGGCACAACAGAAAGCGAACCCACGACAGGAAGTGACCCAGCAAGAGCCGACTCGACAGGGGACGACCGCACAAAAATCGGGCCAGCCGACGCCCGCCAGTTCGAACGCGACGCCCGAATCGAATTCGCGGAGCGAGCCGACAGCGCCGCGCTCGACGCCCGCGTCGGAACCCGCGCAGAACCAAACCGGGAACGCGCAACGGGAATCCGCCCCGACGCCGAGCGCCGCCGGGGACCTGGACGCCGCCCGCGAGTCCGTACGCACCACGCTGACGGACCTCGCCGCGCGCGCTGAGCGGAGCACCGACGCCGCACACACTCGCGAACTGCTGGCCGCGACGAAGGAAGCCGCAGAGACGCTGCGCGAACTGAACCGCCTCGAGTAGTTAGAACTCGTTTCTCGCCGCGGTGATGCGCTCGCGCTGGTCCCGGTCGAGCGACACGTCGACGGCGCCGGCGTTCTCCTCCAGTTGGGCGGGCGAGCGCGCGCCGACGATGGGGACGCAGGTGAAATCCTGTTGGTCCATCAGCCAGCGCAGCGCGACCTGTGCGGGCGTCGCGCCCTCGGCGTCTGCGATAGCCCGAATCTCGTCGAGGACGTGCCACCCGCGCTCGGAGACGTAGGAGTCGCGGAACGAGTCGTCGGTGTCGATGCGAGCGCCCTCCGGGCCGCGCACGCCGCCGTCCTCGGTCCGCTCGTACTTGCCCGTGAGGAAGCCGCCCGCGAGCGGCGAGTACGGACAGACGGCCACGTCCTGGTCCGCACAGACCTCAAGGTAGTCGTTCACCCCTTCGTCGCTGGCGGCGCTGAATCGCGGTTGGGTCACGTCGAAGCGCGATAGGTCCTCGGTGTCGCTGGTCCAGAGCGCCTTCGTGAGCTGCCAGGCGGCCATCGCGGACGCGCCGATGTGGTTCACTTTCCCCTCCCGGACGAGCTGGTCGAGGGTTTCCAGCGTCTCCTCAATCGGTGTGTCCTCGTCCCAGCGGTGGATGTAGTAGAGGTCCAGATAGTCGGTGCCCAGCCTGTCGAGGGTGCCCTCTATCTGCGAGCGGATGTGTTTGCGGCCCAGCCCCGAGCCGTTGGGGCCGTCCCGGTACTCGAAGTACACCTTGCTGGCGAGCACGTACTTCTCTCGGTTCCGGTCAGCGAGCCAGTCACCGATCCACTCCTCGCTGGTGCCGGCGTCGTCGCCGTACACGTTCGCGGTGTCGATGAAGTTGATGCCGAGGTCCGCGCAGGCGTCGAGGAGGTTCTGAGCCTCCTTGTAGTCGGTCTCGTACTCGCCGTCCGCGCCGGTTTTCCCGAAGCGCCACGTGCCGAAGCAGAGTTTCGATACGTCCGTTCCGGTCGCACCGAGTTTCGTGTACTCCATACGGCACCCACGGCGGAGGGCCACTAATAGCCCCCGCCGGCTATCCGGGGACCCGAAGCGTGCGAACGCCCGGTCCGGAACCGCCGGGAGGCTTAACGGGCCGCCGGGCGTGGCGTCGGTATGGACGTACTCGTTCCGATAGACGGGTCGGACACCAGTTTCCGCGCGCTATCCGTCGGCGCGGAGTTCCTCAGGGCGTTCGACGGCCACCTCGACGTTGTTCACGTCACCGACACTGAGACCGACGCGACGGCGGACATCATCGCTGACGCGCGGGAGATACTCGACGCGGAGAGCATCGACGTGGACCCCGAACTCGTCACCGGCGCCGACTTGGACGTGCGCCCCTCGAATCGCGTCGGGGAGGCGATACTCGAACTCGTCACCGAACGGGGGTACGACCACGTCGTGATGGGCCACCACGGCGCCGGCGCCGTCGAGCGCGCGATGCTCGGAAGCGCAGCGGAAACGGTCGTCCGCGCCAACGAGGTGCCGGTGACAGTCGTGCCCTAGCCGTCAGTCCTCGCTCCCGGCGTACTCGCTGCCCACCACCTCGCGTATCCGCTCGGCGGTGACCGTCCCGACGCCCTCCGCGTCCTGGAGCGACTCGGCGTCGGCCCGGAGGACATCCTCGACGCTCCCGAACGTCGAGAGCAGCGAGCGGGCGGTGATGGGACCGATGTCCGCGATTGCGCTCACGACGTACTCCTGTTGTTCCGCGAGCGTCTTCGCGGCCTTCTCGCCGTGGGCGCTCACCTCCCGGTCTTTCTCCTCCTGTTCGCGCTCCGCGATGGTGTGAAGCAGGTCCGTCGTCTCGTCGGCATCGCCGGTTTGGAGGACGCTCGCGCCGAAGTCGATGGCGAGCGCGGAGACGGCGCCCTGAATCGCCTTCGGGTGGATGTTCCGGCGCTCGTAGAGGCCCTCGCCCTCGATGACGACGACGGGGCGGCCGTAGTGACGCGCCATGTCACCGACCTGCTCGAACACGGAGCGGTCGCCGCCGGTGAGCGTGTCGAGGAAGTCCGCGACCGTTTTGCGCTCCACGGCGACCCGATCGGAGAGCACGTAGTCACCGACGGCGAGCGTTTCGAGGCGGACCTCGACGTCCTCGCGGGTCGAGAGGTCCCGCGCAATGGTGGAGTCGAGTTCGCGCTGGTCGACGACGACCTCGGAGCCGTCGTTCTCGGGCGGTTCGGCCGCGGCGAGCAGGCCGCCCGCGTCGTCCGCGTTCCCGTCCGCGGAGTCGTTCGCATTCTCGTCTCCCGCGCCGTCGTTCGCGCGCTCCGCATCCGAGTCGGGCGTCGGGGTTTCGGGGGCCGTCGCGTCCGCGCCGTCTGCCTCGTCGTGGGCGTCGGTCGTCGAGTCGCCGTCTCCGGGTGCGTCGTCCCCGAAGGCGTCGAGGCCGGCCTGCCCCTCCTCGCGACCCTCCAGGTCCTCGGAGAGTTCGTCCGCGACGCCCTGGAGCTCCTTTAGTTCTGACTCCAGGTTCTTCTCCTGACGGCGGGCGATCCAGAAGTACGCCTCGTCCCGGGTGTCCTCGGCCATCAACACGACGACTTTCCCCTCCTCCTGGCGGCCGGTCCGGCCCTTGCGCTGGATGGAGCGAATCGCCGTCGGGACCGGCTCGTAGAACATAACCAAATCGACTTCGGGCACGTCGAGACCCTCCTCAGCGACGCTGGTGGAGACGAGCACCTCGAACTCGCCGTCGCGGAAGGCGTCGAGCGTCGCCTTCTGTTCTTTCTGGGTCATCCCGTCGGAGCCCTCCTTGTCGCCCTGCCCGACGAAGCGTCTGGTGTCGAAATGCTCGCCCAAAAATTCGGTGAGCGTCTCCGCCGTGTCCCGGGACTCGGTGAACACGATGACGCGCTCGCCGCCGTCGACGCCGAGCGTCGTCGCGATCTCGATGCGCGCGCGGCGGTACTTCGGGTGGATGTCGTCGAACGACTCCATCATCGAGACGGCGCGCTTCACACGGGGGTCCGAGACGAGACGTTGGGAGGCCTTCGACGCGCCCGAGGAGCGCGCCGCCTGGCGCTGGCGCTCGAAGTACGTCGCCGCCGCCTCGACGCTCTGGGTCTCGACGAGTTCGACGCCGCGCTTGAGTTTCATCACCTCGGCGTGGACGCTCATCCCCTCGTATCCGTCGCTGTCGCCGTCGTCGATGAGGCCCTGTAGCTTCCCTCTGACCTTGTTGAGGTCCTTCTGGGAAATATCGGGTTTCGTGGAGTTGACGACGCCGAACTCTTTCAATCTACCCAGCCGCTCGGAGATGACATCGTTGAGCAGGTCCCGGATTTCGAGCACGTCGTCGGGGAGTTGTATCTTCTGCCAGTCGACCTCGGTCTTGTACGTGTGCTCGGCCACGTCCGTGTCCGCCTCGGTGCGCACCTCGATGTCGGTGATGCCGAGGTTCGCACACACCCGTTCGACTTCCTCGGTGTCGCCGCCGGGCGAGGCGCTCATCCCGGTGACGAGCGGCGCGGCGGCGTCGGCGTGGTAGCGCTCCGCGATGTACGTGTACGCGTAGTCGCCCGTCGCGCGGTGGCACTCGTCGAACGTACAGTGAACGACCGAGCGCAGCGAGACGCGGCCGCCGACCAGGTCGTTCTCGACGACCTGTGGCGTGGCGACGACGACGCGGGCGTCACCCCAGAGTTCGGCCCGGTCGTCGGGGCGGACCTCGCCGGTGAACACGACGATTTCCTCGTCGTCGACGGCGAGCGCCTCCCGGTAGAAGTCCGCGTGCTGTTCGACCAGCGGCTTCGTCGGCGCGAGCAGGAGCGCCTTGCCGGCGGGGCGCTCGGGAGCGTCCGGCGCGTTCGCGCCGGCCGTACCTCCGTCTGCCCCAGGTGCGGCTTGATGTAGGCGCTCGGCGGTGACCAGCAGGCTCACCGCCGTCTTCCCCAGCCCCGTCGGGAGGCAGACGAGCGTGTGGCCGTCGAGGGCGCGCTCCGCGAGTTCGAGTTGGTAGTCGCGCTCCTCCAACACGCCGGGTTCGAGCATCGGGTGGTCGATACGGACCCGGCGTTCGTCCGTCTGGGCGGCCATTTCGAGTACGTTTCGCCGTCCTCGGGGTTAAACCCTCGGCCAGCGGGGTGAAAGTGGAACGGGGAGAGTAGAGCGGGGAGAGTGAGAGAAATCAAACAGCGAGCGCTCAGGCCGGCACGCGCCCGCGGCGTTCGGCCCGCGTCTCGCGGACGAAGTCGGTGAAGTTGGCGAACAGCTGCTTGGCCTCGCAGGCCGCCTCGTAGTTCGCGGGCGTCACACCGTCAAGCACCGACTCGATGCGCGCCTCGCTGAGTTGGTCGTCCTTGCCTCTCGTGACGTATCGGGCCGTCTCCGGGTCGTACTCGGGGTGGAACTGGACCCCGAACACACGGTCCTTGCGGAAGCCGTGGACACCGTATTCGTTCGAAGCGAGCAGCTCCGCGCCCGGCGGGAGTTCGGTGACGGCGTCGGAGTGGGTCGTGAACACGGTGAACGAGTCGTCGACGCCGTCGAGGAGGGGGCTCTCGGCCTCGCGTTCGACCTCGCGGTAGCCGATTTCGTACTCGCCCATCCCCTCGACGGTCCCCCCGAGCGCGTCCGCGAGGAACTGGTGGCCCCAACAGACGCCGAGGCCGGGGAGACCCGCATCAACGGCGTCGTGGACCCACTCGCGGAGGGGGTCCTGCCACGCCTGGCGTTCGTAGACCGACGAGCGCGACCCCGAGACGACGAAGCCGTCGTACGCGAGGTCCGTGGGCGTCTCACAACAGGTCACGTCGAACTCCGCGAGGTCGGCGTCGAGTTCGCGCCGGAAGTTGCGTGCGGCGTGCGGTGACCCGTGCGAGGCGTCCAGAAACGCGAGTCGTGGTCGGTCCATCGGTTCACCTCCGAGAAACGGCTCCGCGCACCTATGCGTTTCGGCGGCGTCAGTTTACGACTCGGACTGCGCGGCGAGGAAGGCGAGCAGCGCGTCGTTCACGGGCCGCGAGCGCTCCACGGTGACGAGATGGCCCGCGCCGTCGAAGGACTGGAACTCGCCACGGGGGAGCCCGTCGGCCAGGTCGGCGCCCGCGTCGCGGGGCACCACCGCGTCGGCCGCCCCGTGGAGCACCAGCGCGGGGAGCGACCACTCGTAGAGCGCGTCCGAGACGTCGAACTCCGCCAGCGCGTTGCGCTGGGCGCGGAACGTTTCAGGAGAGGCGTCGCCGTCGCGCCACGACGCGATGCCCTCGACGACGTCGGGGTGGGACGCGCGAAACGACTCGGAGAGCGCGGTTTCGACGCCCGGGTCCCCGAGCGCCGCGAACGCCGCGTCGTCGAATCGCGCGCCGTCGGCCGCCGTCCCGACGAGCGTCAGCGAGCGGGCCCGCCCGTACCGGCGGGCGTAGGCGAGCGCGACCGCGCCGCCGAGTCCGAGGCCGACGAGGTGGGCCGCGTCCGCGCCGGCGTCAACGAGGACCGATTCGAGGTCGGCGGCGAGCGTCGCGATGTCGTAGGGGCCCTCGGGCGCGTCCGAGCGTCCGGTGCCGCGGTGGTCGTACGCCAGCGCACGGTAGGGACCGGCGACGGCGCCGTGTTGCCACCCCCACTGCCACGCGCCGTACCCCGCTTCACCGACGAACGCCACCGTCTCGCCGCTCCCCTCCGTCTCGTAGTAGAGGTCGATTCCGTCGCGGGTCGCGAGCATGGCCTTCCTGCGTTCTCCGGGCGTTTCCCTCCGTCGGAACGATTATTCCGCGGGGGTGAGTATCGGGAATGATGGCGGAGGAACCAGCGGGGATGGAGTACGACGAGGACACCGGTGTGTACGTCGTGGCCGACGTGTTCGACGCGCCCGGGGACGTTCACACCACCGTCGTGACCGCCGTCGGGGCCGTCACCGACGCCGAACCGGCGGAAATGGAACGGCTGTACGGGCGCATCGACCCGGACGCGCTGGATGCGGTGTTCGCGCCGCTCCCGGACGGGACCAGGCGCACGGGCGGCGAACTCACGTTCTCGCTGGCAGGGTGTACGGTGTCACTGTACAGCGAGGGGGAGCTCCGCATCGACCCGGATTAAACCGAGCCGGGAACGGAGAGCGCGGCGGCGTGTTCGAGCCACTCCTCGACGGCCGCGTCGGAGTGGAACCGGACGTGGTCGCTGCGCTCGTCGAACTCGACGAGGCCGACGGCCACGAGTTTCGGCAAATGGGCGTGCCGGACGGCGGCGGCGACGCGTTCGCGGTGGTTCGGCGGCGGCGAACCGAGCTCCGCCTCCCACGCCACGATGCGTTCGACGAGCGTCTCGACGGGGACGCTCCCCTCCGTCTCAGCGAGCGCGTGAACGAGGGTGCGGCGGCGCTGGACCACGAGCGACGCGAACACGTCGTCGAGTCCGAGCGTGTGCCCTTCCTCGCCAGTCTCCACGTCCCGAACGCCGCTGGCGCGCTTCACGCGCCTCCACCCCGATTTGTCCCAACCATAGTTGGGTACTACAACGTGTACGGCCCGGCTTGAATAACCTACCTAGGTGTCTAGGGACGCGCGTCGAACAGCGCCCCGAGCAGTTTCCGCTCCGCGGCGCGGAGATGCTGGTGGAGCGTCGCGGAGGCGATACCCATCGTCGCCGCCACCTCCTCGGCCGTCGACTCGCGGGGCCACTCGTAGTAGCCCGCGCGGTAGGCGGTCCGCAGCGCCCCGCGCTGGCGTTCGGTGAGTTCCTCGACGGCGTTCCCCGGGAACGTCGCCGCCGCGGCGTCGGGGCGCTCGATGCGACGCTTGCCGACGAGTTTCGCGTCGGGGAACGACGCCTGTGCGCGCTCGACGACCCGGCGAACGTCCGCGCCGGGCGGGAGTTCGGCCACGACTTTCGTCTCGCCGCAGTCGGACACCGCCTCCGTGACGCGCGCGCCCTGTTCGATGAGCAGGAGCACCATCGATGAACCGTAGTGTCGTAGCGCGAGCGTCCCGCCGTCGTCGGTTTGCGAGACGACCCGGCCGTCCTCGAACCCCTCCTCCGCGAGCAGCGTCTCCAAGACTGCGTCGGGGTCGGCGTCGCTCACCCGAACGAAGTGGACCCCGGTTCCGTCAGTCAGCACGAAGTCGTCATCCTCGATGCGGCAGGCGTGGGCTATCGACGCGCGGACGAACGCCGAGTGCGTGTCCGGCACGTCGAAGGTGAGCTCCGTTATCTCGTCACCGAACAGCAACTCCTGGTGGCGGAGCGCGGGGAGCGCCGCCCCGAGTACGGTGCCCAGCACGCCGAACGCGGCGCGTTCGCGCTCGCTGAACGCGTCGGAGCGCCCCGAGCAGACGACCAGCACGCCGCTGCTCGACCCCCAGGGGAGCGGCACCGCGAGCCCCGAGCACGACCCGTCCGACGAACAGGAGAAGCCGGGGGTGTCCCGGCAGTCCTCGACGGCCTGAATGGACCTGGATTCGAGCGCTGTTACCACGGGGCCCTCGGTGATTTCGTCCATCGGTAACTCGACGCCACCGGCGGTGACGCGCGGCCGAGGCGCGCCGTTCGTGTCGCTGACGTCCCCGATCCACGCGCCGTGATACAGGTCCGACTCGACGAGGCGCTCGCAGACGGTTCGCTCGATGGCCTCCTGGCTCGTCTCCCCGATGAGACTGGCGATGGCGGTCTGAACGAGGCTGTTGATCCGGTTGAGCGTCTCCAGTTCGTCGCGTTGCTGGGCGAGTTCGCACTCGGCCTCCTTCTGGGCAGTGACGTTTCGCGTGATGTTGACGATGCCCGACGGGAGCGTGGCGAGGTTGTTCTCGACGATTATTTCGCCCGCCGGCGTCCGGACCGGCGACTCGAATCGCACCCGCTCGCCCGGGTCGAGCGCGTCGATGTGCGCCCGGCCCCGGGCCGCCGTCTCGGCGTCGATGACGCCCTTCTCGACGAGCGCCTCGACGGGTTCGCCGCGGAGCGCGTCCGGGTCGACGCCGGCAGCCTCGGTGAACACGCGGTTGACGATTTCGAAGTTCCCCGCCGAGTCGAGCGTGTAAATGCCGTCGGGCGCCGTCTCGACGATTCGCTCGTACGTTTCGAGTTCGTGCGTGCGGCGGCGACACCGGACCGTCGACTCGATGCGGTGGGCGAGCACGGAGAAGCGCTCCTCGCCCGCGGCGCGGACGTAGTCGGTCGCGCCGGCGTCGAACGCGTCCTCAGCGATCGGTGCCGTCGAGAAGACGAACACCGGTGCGTCGGTGCCCCCACCCACGAGCGCTTCGAGCGTCGCCAGCGCGCGCGAGGCGTCGAGGTCGGACCCGACGACGGCGCAGTCGTGCTCTGCGAGGCGCTCGCCGGCGTCCGCCGGACGAACGCGCTCGACGGCGTACGCCGAGGCCGCCCCGAGCGCCGCCGCTCCGCGCTCGGTGCCCGCGTACAGCACCCGCTCACCGTCAGCCATAGCGCTCCCCAGCGCGCACGGACAGTTAACCGCTTCGTCGCTTGATAAACACCCTCACCGTCAGGACTCCTGGCGGAGCGAGCGGAGCACGTCCGGGGCCGCCGCCAGCGCGTCATCAAGGGCGTCCGCGTCGGGGCCACCGCCCTGTGCGAAGTCCGGCGGGCCGCCGCCGCCGCCGCCGACCCGCGCGGCGAGTTCGCTCACGACGGCGCCCGCGTCGATGGGCACGCCGTCGGGGACGCCCACGACGAACTGCGCGCCGTCGGCGCCGGAGCCGATGACGGCGACCTGTCCGTCCTCGACGAGCGCGTTCGCCGTCGCGCGGAGTTCGTCCATGTCGCCGTCGATGCGCTGGACGACGGCCGTCGCGTCGCCCACGTCGACTTCCTCGGCGCCGCCGCCACCGCTCGCGCGGGCGGCCGCGAGTTCCTCCTTGAGTTCCTCGATGCGCTTGCCGCGCTCCTTCCACTCCGTGAAGAAGCGCGCGGCGGTGTCGGGTACTTCTTGGGTGGACACGTCGAACGTCTCCGCGGCGCTCCGGAGGTCGTCCTCCATCGACTGGATGTGCTCGACTGCGGCGTCGCCGGCCGCGAACTGGATGCGCTCGACGCCGTCCTGGACGCGCTCGGTGTTCAGGATTTTGAGCGCGCCGATGTCGCCGGTCCGCTTGACGTGTGTGCCACCGCAGGCCTGTACGTCGTCAGCGACGTGGATGAGGCGGATGTCCGTGCCGGCGGGGACGCCGCCCTGGTACAGGTCGAAGCCGTACTCCGCCTCGGCCTCGTGGCGGTCGGGCCACTCCTGTCTGACCGTCGTGTTCTCGGTGATTATCTCGTTGGCGCGGGCCTCTATCTCCTTGACCGTCTCCCGGTCGAGGCGCTCGTAGTGGCGAACGTCGATGCGCGAGGAGTCGACGCCCTTCTGGGCGCCGGCCTGTCGGACGTGTTCACCCAACACGTCCCGCGCGGCGTGGATGACGACGTGGGTCGCCGTGTGATGTCGCATCAGGCGGCGGCGGCGGCGGGCGTCTATCTGCCCGCGCACGAACTCGCCCTTGCCGGGGTTCTCGTCGGTCCGGTGGAGGACGACGCCGTCCTGTATCTGTACGTCCTCGACCTGGACGGTCAACTCGTCCGTCGAGAGGCTCCCCCGGTCGGAAGGTTGGCCCCCGCCCTCGGGGTAGAACATCGTCTGGTCGAGCGCCACGTCGTAGCCGTCCTCGCGCTCGAACACGTCGAGGACGATGGCCTCGAAGTCGGTCCGGTACTGGTCCTCGTAGTAGAGCCGTTCCGTCTTCGGCAGGTCGCCAAGTCGCTCGTCGCCGCCCTCCGACTCCTCGAACTCCGTGGACGAGTCGTGGCGGGAGGCGACCAGCGAGTAGAAGTCGTCGGGCGTGTTGACGCTCGCGCCCTCCTCGTCGGCTATCTCCTCGACCATATCCGGCTGGAGGCCGTGGGAGTCGTACAACTCGACGAGCGTCGAGACGGGAATCGGGTCGCCGCGCTCGGCGTACTCGCGGGCTATCTGCCGGACGCGGCGGCCGCCCCTATCCAGGGTTTCGCGGTACTTCTCGACTTCCGTGCGCACGATGTCGCGGATGGTGTCGCGGTTCTCGTAGCCGAGGCGCTCGGCCTGCATGTCCACGAGTTCATCAAGGGGCGCGTCGACGCCGGCGTTGTCACAGAGACGCTTGGCGCGACGGAGCACCATCCGCGCGAGGTAGCCGGTGCCGACGTTCGAGGGGACGATGCCGTCACCGAACATGTAGGCGAGCGCGCGGGAGTGGTCCGCGATGGCGTAGATGTCCTCGATTGGTTCCATCAGCGCGGTGAGCTCAGAGGTGGAAACGTCGAGTTTGCGGGCGATGTTGTCCCGGGCCGTCTCCATGTCCTCGGCCTCGTCGATGTCCATGTGGCCGGCGAGCTTCTCCGCGCGGTGGAGGAGCGCCTCCTCGTCGTCGCTCAACTCGATGCCGGCGTTCTCCCGGAGGAAGGACACCATCTCGGGGTAGACGGCCTCGTAGATGGTGGGGGTACCCTGACTCATCCACGTCCAGCGCTCGATGCCGTAGCCGGTGTCGATTATCCGGCGGTCCATTCTCGAATAGCTGTTCCCGTCCTTCATCTCGTACTCGCCGTCGGGGTCCTGCTCGAAGCACATGAAGACGAGCGTGGCGAGTTCGAGTCCCTTGTAGATGACTTCGAATGCGGGTCCGGCGTTGCCGCCGCCGACCCACGGGTCCTCGATGTAGGTGACCTCCTCCAGGTCGGCGCCGACGGATTCGAGGAGTTCGTCGCAGTACTCGACGGTCTCCTCCTTCCAGTACTGCTCGCCCTCGTAGGCGTAGCCCGAGTCCTCCTCGGCGTTGAACGCGTGGTGGCCGCCCATCTCGAAGGCGATGAGGTGGCGGCCCGTCTTCCCGACGTTGTCGATGTCGTTCATCCGGATACACGGCTGGGAGACGACCAGCGGGTTCGCGGGCGGCGGCGTCGTCCCGCCGGTCACGAGCGGCTGGAAGTCGTAGATGGAGGCCTGCGTGAGGAGCACGTCGTCGCGCCAGCGGTTCGCGGCCACCGGATAGGGGTCGATGCGGCCGTGGTCATGGCGCTCGAAAAAGGAGAGGAACTGCTCGCGCATCTCGCCCAGCGAGAGCGAGTCCTCGAAACCGGGGTCGTCGATGAAGGAGTAGTCCTCACAGGGCGGTTCGCCACACGTAACGCGGTCGGCGTCCCGGGTCCAGAAGTTCGCCCCGCAGTCGGGACACTCCTTCCGCAGGAAGCCTTCCGCCTCGAAGTAGTCGAGGCGGTACTCCGCCTCTAAGTCGCTCATTTGTCGCCTAGTGGCCGAGCGGCGGGTAAAACCCTTCCGCACCGCCGGTTCGGGGGAGAATGGACGGGTTCGAACCCGCCGCCCTCAGCACATCTCGGTGAGCGAAACGTACGCTCCCTCCCGGGCCGTCAGCCAGCGCGTCATCAGGTCCTCCTCGGCGCAGTCGCGGGGGTACACCGTACACTCCGCCGGGCCGTCGCCGTTCTCCACGACGGCGTATTCGAGGGCGTCCGTCCGGTCCGGTTCCGCTGCCGGGTCGGCCGCGCGTTCGACGCGGGGTTTCGACGTTTCGCTCATCGTCTTCACCCGCTTTTTACACCTATATGCGTATATAGGTTTCTTTATGAGCAGATATTAGGGACAGAGAATATTGTATTCAAACTATATTCGGATATTTTGTGCCCGTATGTTTTTCTATCTCAGGCCGTCGTTTCCCGGTGGCCGCCGCCGGGGCCAGTCGTTTTACGGGCCGCGGCGGCGACCCATCAACTATGGGACGGATGCTCGACGGCGAGTGGCACACGGATGCGGAGATGCTCGAACACGACGAAGGGGGCGAGTTCGAGCGCGAGGAGACGAGTTTCCGAGAGTGGGTGGAAGACGATGAGGACGCGCGCTTCCGGCCCGAGGCGGGGCGCTATCACCTCTACGTCTCCTACGCCTGTCCGTGGGCCCACCGGGCGCTCACGACGCGGGCGTTGCTCGGCCTGGAGGACGTTATCAGCGTGGACGTCGTCGACCCGGTGCGAAAGGACCAGGGCTGGGAGTTCGCGCCCGAGAAGGAGGGGTGTACGCCCGATTCGCTGTTCGGCCACGACTACCTCCGGGACGTGTACACCGAGGCCGACCCCGACTACACGGGCCGCGTGACGGTGCCCGTCCTCTGGGACAAAAAGGAAGAAACCATCGTGAACAACGAGTCGGAGGAGATAATCAAAATGTTCGCGGACGCCTTCGACGCGCTGGGCGACCGGGACGTGGACCTCTACCCAGAGGGCGAACGCGAGGAAATCGACGAAATCATCGACGACATCTACCCGAGCATCAACAACGGCGTGTATCGAGCGGGGTTCGCGGACTCACAGGCCGCCTACGAGCGCGCCGTCGACGAACTGTTCGAGGCGCTGGCGACGTACGACGACCGACTCGGGGAGCAGCGCTTCCTCGCGGGCGAGTCGCTCACCCTCGCGGACGTGTGCATGTACACGACCCTCTTCCGCTTCGACGAGGTGTACCACACCCACTTCAAATGTAACGTCAAGGAGATAGCCGACCACGAGAACCTCCAGGACTACCTCCGGGAGCTGTACCAACTACCCGGCGTCGGGGAGGTGTCCCGTATCGAGCACTGCAAGCAACACTACTACCGGAGCCACGAACACCTGAACCCGAAAACCATCGTTCCCGTGGGACCGGACTACGACCTCAGCGAACCCCACGGCCGCGACTCCCTGCCGGGGGAACTGCCCGCCGACCTGGCCTAATCGAGCGCCAGCGAGGCCAGCAGCGCCTCCAGTTGAACCCGTTCGTTCGCGCCCTCGGTGATGCGGAAGTCGCACTCGCCAATCCTGTCGAGCAAGCGCGCCGCGTCGTCGTCGTCGATGTCGAACTCCCACACCGAGCGGTGAAGCTGGTCGATGATGTCGCCGCCGGAGAGCCCCTTGTTCGTGAGCAGGTCGTCCAGCGTCCCCCGGGCGCGCTCGAACTCGCCGTCGAGGGCGGCCTCCACCATCTCCGCGACCTCCTCGGGGCGCGCGGTAGCCGTGATGGTGAACACGGCGTCCTCGTCCACCACGCCGCCGGTCACCGCGGCGGCCTGAAGCCCGTTGATGGCCTTTCGCATGTCGCCGTCGGAAGCATAGACGAGCGCGTCGAGACCGTCGTCGGTGATTTCGATGCCTTCCTCGCCGGCGATGTACCGGATGCGCTCCGCGACGGCGTCGTCACCGAGGGGCGTGAAGCGGAACACCGCACACCGCGACTGTATCGGGTCGATAATCTGCGAGGAGTAGTTACACGAGAGGATGAAGCGGGTGTTGTTCGAGAACTGCTCCATCGTCCGGCGGAGCGCGGACTGGGCGTCCGAGGTCAGCGAGTCCGCCTCATCGAGGAAGATGACCCGATAGTCGTAGCCGCCAAACGAGGAGCGCGCGAAGTTCTTTATCCGATCGCGCACCACGTCGATGCCGCGCTGGTCGGAGGCGTTGAGTTCGAGGAAGTTCTCGCGCCAGTCGTCGCCGTACAACTCGCGGGCGATACACGTCGCGGCAGTCGTCTTCCCGATGCCCGCCTGCCCCGTAAACAGGAGGTGGGGGAGTTCGTCCTTCCGGACGTAGCTCTGGAGGCGTTCGACGATGTGCTCCTGTCCGGCGATGTCGTCCAGTCGCTCGGGGCGGTACTTCTCCACCCATATCTCGTCGCGGACGTGTTCGGCCTCGCCCTCGGCCGCGGCGTCGCTCATACGGACGGGTGGTCCCGTCCGGGCTTAAATGACCCGTCACGGGCCCGGAGAATTCGCTCGCGGCGGGGTGAAGCGATGCGCTGAAGGGCGGAGCGCCCGATGAATCAGTATGCGCGTAACCCTCGACGTGGCCGGCGGGGAGGTCCACGAACTCGACGCGCCCGACGGAACGACGTGGGCGGACCTGCTCTCGGAGGTCGGCCTCTCGCCCCACGAGGCGTCCGTGTTGGTGGAGGGGACGCCGGTGCCCGAGGACGCCGCCGCGGACGCGGCGCAGGCCACCGTGCTGCGACTGGTTCAGGGCGGGTGAGAGTCAGACCGGCCGAACCGGCGGACGAACTCGCCGTCCGGCGCGTGCTGGACGCCGCGATGCTCGACGTCTCGTTACCCGCGCTCGACGCCGGGTTCGTGTTCGTCGCTGAAGCGGAGAGTCGAGTGCTCGGCGCGCTCGTCTGCGCGCCCCACGAGCGCGGCGGTGGCGTCCACATCGACGCCGTCGCCGTCAGGCGCTCCCGGCGGGACGCGGGCATCGGCACCCGACTCGTCGAGCGAGTGAGAGAGACGTACGGCCGCGTGACGGCGGACTGCCGGCCCGGCGTCGCACCGTTCTACGAGTCGCTGGGATTCCGCGTTTTCGAAATCGAAGGCCGGGCGTACGCCGTCAGTCCCTGACCGATTCCAAGAGGGAAACGCCCGCGTCCAGCAGTTCCTCGACGCGCGCCTCGCTCTCGGCCTCGGCGTACACCCGTAGTTTCGGCTCCGTCCCCGAGGGGCGCACGAGGAGCCACGAGCCGTCCGCGAGCAGGAGTTTGAACCCGTCAGCGGTGTTGACGGAGTCGACGGGCGTGCCGGCGAGTTCGTCGGGGAGGTCGGCCTCTAACGCGTCGAACACCGTCGGCTTCTCGGCGTCGGGGCAGTCGACGGACACCCGGTCCTGGTAGATTTCGCCGTGCTCCGCGAGGAGGGCGTCGAGGCGCTCGCCGAACGGTTGCTCGGCGGCCATCGACCCGGCGAGCAGCGCCATCATCACGCCGTCCTTCTCGCGGACGTGCTCGCGGATGGCGAAGCCGCCGGACTCCTCGCCGCCGATGAGCGCGTCGCGCTCCTTCATCTCCGCAGCGACCCATTTGAACCCGACCGGCACCTCGTACGCCGCTTCGCCGTGGGCCTCAGCGATGCGGTCGATGAGGAACGTCGTGGACACCGTGCGAATCGCGGGCCCCGAGTCGTCTTCGAGCATCGCGTCGTAGGCGATGGCGAAGAAGAAGTTCGGGTCGAGGACGCCGTCCTCGGTGACGACGGCGATGCGGTCGGCGTCCCCGTCGTTGGCGAGGCCGATGTCGGCGTCGCCCGCCGCGACGCGCTCCATCAAGTCGCCCAGGTGGGCGGCGTTCGGCTCCGGCGCCGACCCGCCGAACGTGGGGTCCCGGTCACAGCGCATCCGGCGCACGTCCGCGCCGGCGCGTTCGAGGAGGTCGTCCGTCACGCCGCGGCCCGCGCCGTGCATGGCGTCGTAGGCAACCGTCAGGCCGTCGAGGTCCGGTTCGAGCAGGTCGAAGACGGCGTCGGCGTAGGGGGCGAGGAAGTCCGTGTCGTGAATCTCGCCCGGGTCGCCCTTGCGCTCGGGCTCCGCGAGGCGGGACTCGATGGACTCGGTGACCGCCGGCATCGAGGGCGCGCCCTCCTCGGTGATGAACTTCACGCCGTTGAACTCCGGGGGGTTGTGCGACGCCGTCACCATCATCCCGCCGGCGAAGCCCCGCTCCGCGATGGTCCACGCGAGTATCGGCGTCGGGCGGTCCCGCTCCGGGATGTACACGTCGTGGCCGTTGCCCGCGAGCACGTCCGCGATGGCCTCCGCGAAGCGCCGGGAGTTCTCGCGGGGGTCGTAGCTGACCGCGAGCGGTTCGCCGGCTTTCCCGTTCGCCGCGAGGTGGTTCGCGACGCCCTGGGCCACCGCGCGGACGCGGGGTTCGGTGAACTCGTCAGTCTTCGCCCGCCACCCGTCGGTGCCGAACGTTATCGGGTCGAGGTCCGTGCTCATACGGCGGCGTCCTCGCGCGGCGGCAAAACCGTACCGGTCGTCCCCGTCAGGCGTAAATCCGAACGCCCCGATGAGGAGGTATGACAGCGCCGCGGGTCGTCGCCGTCGTCGGAAGCCGCCGGGAGGAGAGTCGCACGAGAGTCGCGCTCGACGCCGCGCTCGCGGCGGCCGCGGACGCGGGCGCCGAAACCGACTGTATCGACCTGGGACGCGCGGACGTACCGCTGTACCACCCCGGGGAGGACGAGCCGGGGGACGTGGGCGAGTTACTGGCCCGGATGCGGCGGGCCGACGGCGTGCTCGTCGGCTCGCCGGTGTACCACGGCTCCTACGCCTCGACGTTCAAGAACTTCCACGACTACTGTGGCTCCGACGAGTTCGAGGGCACCGTCAGCGGCCTGCTCGCCGTCGCCGGCGGGGAGAACTACGAGGGGACGCTTGAGCACATGCGGGCGACGCTCCGGAACGTCCACAGCCTCGTGCTCTCCCGGCAGGTGGGGATTCCGCACGCCTCCAACTCCTTCGAGGACGGGCGACTCGACGACGAGAACGTCGCAAAGCGCCTCCGGACGTTGGGCACCGAGGTAACCGAGTACGCCGAACGACTCGACGGGGAATCACTCGATTAGCCGCTCCTTCTCGGTTCGGGTGAGCTGTTTGATTTCGTACTCGCGGCTCATCGCCGCGGACTGCGAGTCGAAGCGCTCGACGTGGCGCAACTCGACGGGGGTTCGCCCCCGCGTGTACTTCGCGCCCTCGCCGGCGTTGTGCTCCGCGACGCGGCGCTGTACGTCGGTCGTGTACCCAGTGTAAAAACTTCCGTCGGCGCACTCGACGACGTAGACGGCGTGCACGTGAACGACGGGGAGAGGAGGGTTACTGAGCGTTGTGGTCGCCGCGCGTTCGGGCAACCTCAGCGATGCCGGCGTTCGCGGCGCAGTTCGGACACGCCTCGACGCGACCGCTCTCATCAGCGAACACGCGAGCGAAGTCCTCCGAGACGTGTTCGTCGCAGTGGTTACAGCGGGACATTGGGTGGGTCCGGCGTGGGTGCCGGTGTCACACCGTACGTGGTGGAGAAACAAATACCCTTCCGATGCGACAACCGCTGCTTGGTTATCGGGGAATGTTTGTTCCCTATTACACAAACTATCGTGTGCGCTACGGGCCCCTGACCGGGCGGGCGAGCGCCCAGCACCGCCGCTATCGCCCGGTATGGGAAGCCTTTTACTTACGGCGGGGAAAATCTCGGCCGCATGGCAGACCTCATCGTCAAAGCCGCAGTCAAGGAAGCGCTCTCGGACAAGAACGTGTCGTCTGACTTCTACGCCGCTCTCGACGAGGAAGTCGAGGAGCTGCTCGCTGACGCCGCCGACCGTGCCGAGTCGAACGGTCGGAAGACGGTCCAGCCGCGCGACCTGTAACTGTACGGCACTCTCCTTCGATTTTTTCGCGCCCCAAACCGAACAGTCGCTACACCGAGCGCACGTCGACGCCGTCGGTCCGTCCGACGTACACCGCGTCCGCGAGGTCGACGAACAGGCCGTGGGCGACGATACCTGGTATCCCGGCCAGCGACGCGGCCAGCGATGAGGGGTCCTCGATGGCGCCGAAATCAGTGTCGAGAATCAGGTTTCCGTTGTCGGTGACGACGGGGCCGCTCTTCCGTTCGGCCGCCCGGAGCGTCGGGTCGCCGCCGAGCGCCTCAATAGCCGCGGCGGCGGTGGTGCGCGCGTCGGGGAGCACCTCCACGGGCACCGGGTCGTCGAGCGTCTCGGCCTCCTTGGTCGGGTCCACCACGAGGAGGAGTTCGTCGGCGGCGCTGTCCACGATTTTCTCGCGTGCGTGCGCCCCGCCGCCGCCCTTGATGGCGTTACCCTGGGCTACCTGGTCCGCGCCGTCGATGGCGACGTCGGGCGTGTCCTCGTCGAGCGTGGTCAGCGGCACGCCCGCCTCGCGGGCGAGTTCGCGGGCCTGAAAGGAAGTCGGGACGCCGCGCACGTCGAGGCCCGAGTCGACGCGGCGGCCGAGCGCCCGCACCGCGTGCGCGGCGGTGCTTCCCGAACCGAGTCCGACCACGTCCCCGTCGTCGACCCGTTCGGCGGCCCGCTCCGCGGCGTTGCGCTTCTGTTGGTCCCGCTCGTTCATACCTCCGGGTCCGCCGGGGACGCCTTAAATCACTCCAACTGGTCGAGCACCGCCTCGGGGTCGTGGCGCAACGCGATGGTCCGCGAGCGCCCCCGCCCCTCCAAACTCTCGTAGCGCGTCTCCACGAGGCCCACGTGGTCGAGTTTGTTCAGCATCTCCGAGTAGCGAGTGTAGCCCAGTCCGGTCTCGTCGTGGAACGCGTCGTACACGTCGCCGGCCTGCGAGTCGTCTATCTCCGCGATGACGCCGAGGAGCGCGCGCTCGCTGTCGCTCAGTCCCCGGAGGCGGCGCTGGAGGCGGACGTGCTTGGACTCCTCGAACGCCTCCTCCACGTCCTCGACTTCGACGACGGTGCTCGCGCGCATCTCGGCGTTCAGGCCGGCGCGGCGGAGCAGGTCGATGCCGACACGCAGGTCGCCGGCGTCGGCGGTGAGCTCCACCACGCGGTCGAGAACCTGTGTGGGGAGCGCGTCCTCGCGAAAGCCCACGTCGACACGCTCACCGAGGATGTCTGCGATTTCGCGCTTGCCGTACACGCCGAAGTACGCCTCCTCGGGCCGGAACACCGACTGGACCCGGTCGTCGAGGTCGTTGACGACCTCCAGTTCGAGGTCCGAGGAGACGACGACGGCGCCGATTTTGGCGCCGGGGTGGGTCTCGTGGGCGCGCAACAGCGAGTACAGCGTCTCGGAGGCCTCGTCCTCGTAATACAGGTAGTTCACGTCGTCGAGCGCCACCGTGAGCACGGTGTCGTCCTCGATGAGTTTCTCCGCGACCTGTCCGAACAGTTTCTTGAACGACACGCCGGAGGCGGGCGGTTCGTACTCGAACAGCGCCTCGAAGATGCGCGCGAACACGGCGTACCTGGTCGAGTCGACCTGACAGTTCACGCGCACCGTCTCGACGCCCGGTTGGGCGCCCAACTCCGCGAACAGTTTCTGGACGGCGGTTGTCTTGCCCGTGCCCGGCGGGCCGCGCGCGGAGACGTTCAGCGGCCGGTTCCCCCGGACGGCCGGGCGCAGGGCGTACTGGAGCGTGTTTAACTGTGTCTCCCGGTGGTCGAACACCTCGGGGACGTAGTCGATTTCGAAGACGTGTTCGTCGCGGAACACCGACTCGTCCCACGAGAGCATCCCCTCGTGGTCGTCGGTCATTACGTTGGTAAGGTCAACCGACCCACTTAACGCTTCCCCAGCGGGGTGAAAGTGAAGCGGGCGGTCAGAACTTCTCCAGGAGGCGGTCGTAGAACGCGCCCTCGGAGCCGTCTGCGAGTTTCTCGACTATCAGTTCGGGCGTCGAGCGCGCGAGGTGGTCTTTCACCGGCGAGCGCTGGACGACGAGTTCGCCGTTCTCCAACCCTTCGGCGCGGATACCGTCCACCGTCACGTCGAAGCCGCAGGCGTCCCGAATCTCGCCCGCGAGGTGGGAGACGAACACGCCGCTCGCGCCCGTCTCGTGGAGCGCTTCGAGGATGCCGGCCACAATCTTCGCTGACGCCCCCGGTTCGGTGATGGACTCCAGTTCGTCGACGAGCACGAGTTTCCGGTCGGCGCCCTCGGTGAGCCCGCGGAACTGCCGGAGCGTGCTCTCGAAGGCGCCCGCGTCGAGGGTGCCCTGCGTTTTCGCGTGGTAGTGGAGGGACTCGACGGCGGGCACGCGCGCCGCGTCGGCGGGGACGGGAAGCCCCATGTGCGCGAGCACGACCACCGTCGCCACCAGGTCCAGGGTGCTCGTCTTCCCGCCGGAGTTCACTCCGGAGAGGAGCGCCACGCCGTCCACCCCGTAATCGACCGGCTCCACGTCCTCGAAGGGCACGTCGAGCAGGGGCGAGCGCCCGCCCTCGATTTTGAATCCCCTGCCGCCTCGCTCGGCGGGGGTACAGTCGAAGTCCCGCGCGAATCGGGCCACCGCGAGCTCCACGTCGAGTTCGAGCGCGTCGCCCACGAGCTCCCGGACCGGGTCGCGCGCCTCGGCCAGCGCGTGCGCGAGTTCCCGCTTCCGCTCGGCGGCCCGGCGGTCCCGGGCGGCGACGAGTTCCTCGCGGAGCCGACTGACGGGCGCCTCCTCGCGCTCGACGGGGTAGGTTGGCTCGTCTCCGAACGCCTGTCTGGCTAACTCCGCCTCGCCCTCCCGCAAATCGAGCGCGTCCACGAGATGCTCGCGCGCCGCGGCCACGGCGGCGGCGTACTCCTCAGCGAGTTCGCGGGCGAGCAGGGAGTCCACGCCCGCGCCCTGTTCGACCAGGGAGAGCAGGTCCGCGCCCTCGACGGTCACGTCCCGTTCCCTGAGCTCCTCGCGGAGACGGTCGTTCGCCACCGATTCGGCGGTGCCGACGGCCGCGTCCAGGTCGTTCACCGCGCGCTCCAGGCGTTCGAGCTCCGGGTCGCCGCGCACGGTGCCGTCGTCGTCGAGGCGTTCGAGCGCGTCGTCGAGTTCCGCGGCGTCAAGTCCCTCGGGAACGCCCATATCGGCCGCGCGGTGGACGGCGAGCGCCGCCCGAATCGACTCGCGGTTCCGCGCGAAGAAGGCGAGCGTCCGCTCGGGGACCACCTCCACGGGATTCTCCATCGCGTTCGGGTCCACGCGCACGTCGCCCTCGACGTCGACGCCGGCGAACGCCTCGTCAAGCGCGACGACGGTGGCGTATCCGCGCGCCAGATCCGCGAGGCCGCGGGTGTCCTCGACGACTTCGACGGATAGCTCCGGGAACGCCTCGCGGGCCGCGGCGTACGTCTCGGCGTCCGCCGTCGCCACGCAGCGCTCCCGGACGCGCACGTCGTCGGGCGCGGGTTCCGAGAGCGGTTGTACCCCTTCGAGCGCGTCGAGCACGTCGGGGTCCGGGTCGCGTGTCATAGCGTCGGCCGCGAACCCCCGCACCTCCGCGATGCGGGAGGCCTCGCCGCTGGGGTAGAACGTCGCCAGTTTCCGGGCGGCGTACTCCGTGACGGCGCGCTCGCGGAGCAGATCCAGTATCGACTCGTGTATCTCGGCGGCGCGCTCGGTGGCGAGAAACCCGCCCGGGTCGCCGTGTCGCTCGCGGATGGCGCCGCGTGCGATGCGGGCGGCCCGGCCCGCGGACAGCCCCGGCGCGCCCGCGAGCGTCGCCACGTCGCCGCGTGCGAGCGCCCCCTCGGGGTCGTCGAGTTCGCGCAGCGCCGCCGCCGTCTTCTCACCGACGCCCGGCACCGATTCGAGGTCAACGCCCTCCGTCGCCATTCGTGGCCCTCTCCGCGGCCCACCCTCAAAAACCCACCCCCGCGCATCGCCATCCGGTGAGTACGGGCCCGGGAGTCAGCCTTTTTGCCGGCGCTCGCGAACGGCGTCCATGAGCGCGGACGCGGACCTGACGGCGAAACTCGACGCCGCGCGGGCGTCGCTTGCCGAGTGCGACGGCGTTCTCGTCGCCTTCTCGGGCGGCGTCGATTCGAGCGTCGTCGCCGCCCTGGCACACGACGCCCTCGGTGGCGACGCGGTGGCCTGTACCGCGAAGAGCGAGACGCTCCCCGAGTCGGAACTCGCGGACGCGAAGCGGGTCGCGGCGGAGATAGGGATTCGCCACGAGATCGTGGAGTTCTCCGAACTAGATAATCCCGAGTTCGTGGCGAACGACGGCGACCGGTGTTATCACTGCCGGACGATGCGGCTGGGCCGGATGTTCGACGCCGCCAAGGAGTTGGGCATCCCCGTCGTCTGCGACGGCACGAACGCCGACGATGCCGAGGGGGGCCATCGTCCCGGACTCCAGGCCGTCGCGGAACTGGACGCCCACTCGCCGCTGCTCGACGCGGGCCTCGGGAAGGAGGAAGTGCGCGCCGCCGCGGAGCGCTACGGCCTCTCCGTGTCGGATAAACCCGCGATGGCGTGTCTCTCCTCGCGGATTCCCACGGGGCTCGAAGTGACCGAGGAGAAACTCACGCGCGTCGAGGAGGCCGAGCGGCTGCTCCGCGAGTGGGGGTTCTCCCAGTTCCGCGTCCGGGACCACGACGGCCTCGCGCGCATCGAAGTCGCGCCCGAGGAGCTGGACGTGGCGCTCGATTCGACATTCGCGGCGGCGGCGCGCGAGCACATGACGGAGGTGGGCTTCGAGCACGTCACCCTCGATTTAGCGGGGTATCGGACCGGGAGCGTGAGTCCGGACTCCGAGGAGGAATCGGAGGACGAACCGGTCGTCGAGGACGTGTTTGCGGAAGAGTACCCCACCGACTGAGCGGTCTTTTGGGTCCGGGTTGTTGCGCGAGGGCGCTAGCCCGGGTGGGAGCGACGTGTTCGCGGAAAGAGTACCTAGCGAGTGACGGCGACCACACGGAACAGCCTGCGGCGAAACGGTGCCCGCGCTACTGGTCGGTCCAGCGCGCCAGCAACAGCGTCCCCTCGAAGAGGAGAATCATCGTGATGGCGATGAGAATCGGGGAGACGCCGGTGGGGTCGACGCTCGTAAAGAGGAAGGAGATGCCCGCGAACGCGCCCCAGAACAGCAGGCGGCGGCTGGCGAGCCACGACCGCGAGACGACGTTCAACATGAGCGCGAGCATTATCAGCAGCGGTATCTGGAACACGACGGCGAGATACCCCATCAGGATGAGAATCAGGTCGAACGTCTTCCCGAGCGCGAACGCGATGGTGGTGACCGTCTCGGTGTAGTTGAGGAAGTACTCGAAGACGAAGGGGAGGACGATGAAGTACGCGAAGGCGACGCCGACGAAGGCGAGCACCAGACTCGTCGGGACGGCGGCGAGATAGTAGCGGCGCTCGTTGGGGTAGAGCCCCGGGCGCATGAACAGATACGTCTGATACACGAGGACGGGGAGCGCGAGGATGATGCCGATGAGACTCGCCGTCTTGATGCGCGTGAGCAGGAGTTCCGGGACGTGATACAGGTGCGGGCGGGCGACGTTCGCGCCGCCGGGACCCGGAAGGAAGGAGTACCAGAGGAAGTTGATGATGCGGTCCGTAAAGGGGAGGACGAACACCGCGACGACGCCGGCGATGAAGGCAACGACCGCGGCGCGGCGAATCATCTCCTCGATGTGGTCAGCGAGGGGCATCTCCTCGTCGGACCTCGGGCCGTTGAACCCGCTCCCACCGTCGCTGGCGTCGTTAGAACCCGTCTCCGATGGGACGCTGCCGTCCGCGTGGTCGGACATTACCGTACCCCGGCTAACCCGGTGGCGATTATAGGCCTTTCGAGGAAGAGAGAAGATTGATAACCGCGAGTCGGTAACCGAACCGCTATGGTCACTCTCGACGACGACGCCCAGCGCGCCGTCTCGGGGACGCGCGCCACGGCGGGCGCACTCCTCCGGGCGGCACAGAAGCGCGGGCAACGCGTCTTCATCGTGTTTCTCGTCGGGATGCTCGTCGGAATTTACGGGATGCGCGGGTTCGTCTGGCCCACGCTCAAGGCGGACCTGCTCGCGCGGGGGGCGGACGTGTTGGCGCAGACGCCGTTCGACGTCATCCTGCTTCAGGTGAAGATAGGGCTGATAGTCGGCGTACTGTTCTCACTCCCCCTCCTCTTCTACTACGCGCGGGGCGGCCTCCGCGAGCGCGGCGTGCTCCGCGACGTACCCGTCTCGCGGACGAAGGCGGCGGTCGTGTTCGTCTTCGCCGTGTTGCTGTTCCTCGGGGGTATCGCGTACGCCTACTCGCTTTTCTTCCCCATCATGTTCACCTTCCTGGCGCACAACTCCCAGGCCGCCGGCTTCGAGCCCTTCTACTCCATCATCGACTGGACGGAGTTCATTCTCGTGTTGGGCCTCTCCTTCGGCCTCGCGGCACAACTGCCGCTGGCGATGATGGCGCTCTCCTACAGCGGCGTCGTCCCCTACGAGGCGTTCCGCGACAACTGGAAGTACGCCGTCGTCGCCGTGTTCGCGTTCGGCGCGCTGTTCTCGCCGCCGGACCCGTTCACCCAGATTCTGTGGGCGTTTCCACTAGTCGCGCTGTACGGCATCAGCCTCTACATCACCAAAATCGTCGTCACCGCGAAGCGCGCCGGCGACACGGTGTCGGTGTGGCGGGCGCTCGCGGCGCGCTGGAACCACCTCGCCGGGGCGGGCGTCGTCGGGGGAGTGGTGGGCTACGCGCTCGCGGCCGCCAACCTACACCGGTACGCGAACGACGCGCTCGCATCCGCCGGGTCGTCGTACCGGATTCCCTCGGTGTCGGAGGCGCTGGGGATGCCCCGCGGCACCGCGTTGTTCGTCGCGGCCGCCGTCGTGGGTGTGGTGGTCCTCGTCGCGGCGGGGTTCTTCGCGGTGATGCGCGCCTACGACGCCGCCGTCGCGGCGAGCGGGGTTGCCGCGCAGTTCGGTGACCCGACGGAGATAAACCTCGACGCCCTCGACGCGACGGGCGTCCGCGCCGCGCCGCCGGAGGCGTTCGTCGCGATGAGCGAGGACGAGGCGCTCGCGGCCGCCAACCGGGCCGTCGAGGACGACGAGAAGGAGAAAGCCCGCCTCATCCTGGACCGCTTCGACGAGGCGGAGGCGGAGCGCGAGGAAGCGGCGAAAGAAGCAGAGGCGGAAGAAGAGGAGGGCGGGATGCTCACGGGGGCGACGGCGGACATCGTCAACCCCCTCACGGAGGAGGAGACGACGGAGGACGACATCGGCGGCTACTACCACGACATCACGTTCATCCTCGACTCCATCCGCTCGGGGCTGTTCGTCATCGCCGGGACGTTCATGACCGTGCTCGCGGTGACGTTCTACTGGCTGTACACGGGCGGCATCGGAGATATTCGGCGCGACTTCCTCGCGCGTCTGCCCAGCGAGGTGATATCGAGCGAACCGCTCGACATCGTCACGCTCCACCCCGTCGAGGCGCTCGTGTTCGAGGTGAAGATATCGACTATCTTCGCGGCCATCGTCTGTCTGCCCCTCATCGCCTACTACGCGTGGCCCGCCATCGAGGAGCGCGGGTTCGTCAACGGCGACCAGCGCGGGATGCTCGTCTGGGGCGGCGCGCTCCTCATGGGGCTGTTCGGTGGCATCGCCATCGGCTACGCCTTCATCGCGCCCAACATCATCTCGTGGTTCGTCTGGGACGCGGTCCAGGCGGACATGGAGATACTCTACCGGGTGAAGTCCTTCTTCTGGCTCGTCTTCCTCACGACGGCGGGCATCGGCATCCTCTTCGACATCCCGATGACGATGCTCCTCTTCGAGCGGGCGGGGTACATCTCCTACGCGACGCTCCGGGAGCGCTGGCGCGGCGTCGCACTGTTCGCCTTCGCGTTCGCGGGCGTCGCCACCCCGGAGAGCGTCTACTCGCTGTTCGTCATCGCGGTGCCGGTGATTCTGTTCTACTGGGTCGGTCTGGGGCTGCTGTGGGTTCTCACGCTCGGCGGCCGGCGCGGGAAGAGCGGCCGAGCGAGCGAGGAGCCGACCGTGACGCCGTAGCCCGTTTTAGACATTGGCGGACGGGCCGACGGCGACGTGGTGGGTGTCCCGCCCGCCACGCCGGTATTCTTCCAGTGTTATTCGGAGAAGAAAACCGTGCGCTATAAGCCCTCAATCCGTCTACGGCCGTCCATGCCCAAGATAAGCGTCGAAGTGCCAGGGGAACTGCTTGAGGACCTCGACGCACACGTCGGTGAGGACGGGAAGTTCGTGAACCGAAGCGAGGCGGTCCGGGCCAGCGTCCGGAAGACGCTCGACCAGTTAGACGACGTGGACGCCCGCCACGGGCGCTTGGACGATGAGTGAGGCGAGCGTGGGCGACGACCCGTTCGACCGCGTGCGTGCGGTACAGGTGGCGCTCGTCGCCGTCTTCGTCACGGCGCTGGTGACGGCCCAACCGACGGCCTCGAAACTGCTCGCCTTCGACCTTCCAATCTCCCTGCCGGTGACCGGAAGCGAAATAGTCCTGCCCGGCGCGGCGCTGGCGTACGCCGTCACCTTCCTCGCCTCGGACTGCTACGCCGAACTGTACGGGCGGCGCGCGGCGCAGGTGATGGTGAACGTCGCCTTCGGGATGAACTTCCTCTTTTTGGCGCTGCTCTGGAGCACCATCGCCGCGCCGGCGGCGATTCCCCCGCAGGCCGAGCAGTTCGAGGCGGTGCTCGCGCCCGCGACGAACATCGTCCTCGGGAGCCTGCTCGCGTACGTCGTGAGCCAGAACTGGGACGTCATCGCGTTCCACGCCATCCGCAAGCGCACGGGCGAGGAGCGCCTCTGGCTCCGGAACATCGGCTCGACGGCGACGAGTCAGGCCATCGACACGGTTATCTTCGTCTCCGTCGCGTTCTACCTCGCGCCCCACCTGCTCGGCGTGGGCGACCCGTCCTCGCTGTCGCTTGTCGCCTCGCTCATCGTCGGTCAGTACCTGTTCAAACTGCTCGTCGCCGTGCTCGACACGCCGTTCGTGTACGCCATCGTCGGCTACGTGCGGGCCGACGGCGTGGGTCGCGCCGACTGATTTTTGACGGGGCCGCGAGTGGGTGCGGTATGCCCCCCGAGACACTCATCATCGCGGACACCCGCGAGTCGTCGATGCGGACGCTATCTGCGGAAATACGCGAACGCGTCCCCGACATTGACCTGACCGTCGCGCGCACGCCGCCGGAGTCCCGCGAACTGATTGAGAGCGCCGAAATCGCGCTCGGCTTCTCGCTGCCCGACGGCGCGCTCGAACGCGCCGAGGAGTTGGCGTGGCTCCAGGCGCTTTCCGCGGGTGTGGACCGCTACGACTTCGACGCGCTCGAAGCACGGGACGTGGCGCTCACGACGGCCTCCGGCGTCCACAGCGAGCCGATAGCCGAACAGGTGTTGGGATACTTGCTCGCCTTCGAGCGGCGCTTCCCGCGGGCGTTCGCCCAGCGGGAGCGCAACGTCTGGGAGGCGTATTCAGGGGGTGAACTCCGCGGGAAAACTGTGTGTGTCGTCGGTCTCGGGGCCATCGGCGGACGAATCGCGGAGCTCTGCTCGGCGCTCGGCTGTACGGTGACGGGGACGAAGCGCACCCCCGAGGACGCGCCCGCGGCGGTGGACGACGCCCGCGCGCCCGACGCGCTCCACGAACTCCTGCCGGACGCGGACCACGTCGTCGCGGCCTGTCCGCTCACCGACGACACGCGAGGGCTGTTCGACGCGGAGGCGTTCGTCTCGATGCGCACGTCAGCGACGTTCACGAACATCGCGCGCGGGGCCGTCGCTGACGAGGCGGCGCTCACCGAGGCGCTCCAGGAGCGCGACATCCGCGGCGCGGCGCTCGACGTGTTCGCGGAGGAGCCACTCCCCGAGGAGTCGCCGCTGTGGGACCTCTCGAACGTCATCGTCACGCCGCATATGGCGGGGTCGACGCCCGAGTACTGGTCGCGGTGCGCCGACCTGTTCGCGCGGAACTACCGGGCGTACATGGCGGGGGAAGCGTTGGAGAACAGAGTTATATAGGCTCCGCGAACCCGAAGTTCGGCTTCACGTCACCGACTTCCACCTCGACCGTCTCGCCCTTCGTCGCGCCGTCCACGAACAGCGTGAACCCGTCGACGCGGGCGATGCCGTCCCCTTCCGCGCCCGTGTCGGTGATATCAACCCGTAGCACGTCGCCCGGCCGGACCGGCGCGGTCAGGAAGTTACGGGCGACGAGATATATCTCCGAGGAGGTGTCCCGCGAGGCGTCGGGACCCATCGTGCGGACGTACTCGAACTCCGCTTCCATATCCTCGCGCAGGGCTTCCACGTCCGGGCCCTCAAACACCTTCACGACGAGGTCACCGCCCGTGTCGAGGAGTTCGAGCGCCGTCTCGAACGCCTGGCGGGCGAGATGAACCGAGCGGGCGTGGTCGAGATTGTACTCGCCGGTCATGTTCGGCGCCATGTCGGAGACGACGGCGTCGGCGTCGCCGTCGGCGGCTTCGATGACCCGCTCGCGGGTCGACTCCTCGGTCATGTCCCCGCGGACGGTTTCGACCGTCGCGCCCGCGTCCGACCCGGCCTCCTCCGCCGCGAAGTCGTCGATGCGCTGGAGGTCGACGCCGACGACGCGGCCCTCCTCACCGACGGCCTGTGCGGCGACCTGGAGCCACCCGCCCGGCGCGGCCCCGAGGTCCACGACGGTGTCGCCCGCCGAGATGAGGTCAACCTCCTCGTCGATCTGCTTGAGTTTGTACGCCGCTCGGGAGCGATAGCCCTGCTGTTTCGAGCGGTTGTAGTACTCGTCCTTCCGCGACATACTCCCTTTGAGTGTGTGGGGGCGGATAGGTCCGTCGGAGAAGTGTGAAGGACGTGCGACAGACGACACGCCGGAGCGTTCGATGAACGGCATCCGCCGGCTACGCGCGCGCGTCCGCGAGTGCGGGGCTTTTTATAGGGTCAGGCTGTATTCCCGAACAAGATGTTTCAGGCGATTGTGGACGCTGATACGCTCCGGACCGCGCTCGACTCCGTGAGCGTGCTGGTGGACGAGTGTAAGATCCACCTCGAAGAGGACGGCCTCCGTATTCGCGCCGTCGACCCGGCGAACGTCGGGATGGTGGATCTCTCCCTCGACGCCGCCGCGTTCGAGTCCTACGAGGCCGACGGTGGCATCATCGGCGTGAACCTCACGCGCCTCGAGGATATCGCCGGGATGGCCGACAACGACCAGTTGGTCCATCTCGAACTCGACGAGGAGACCCGAAAGCTCCACATCCGCATCGACGGGCTGGAGTACACCCTCGCGCTCATCGACCCGGACTCCATCCGCCAGGAGCCCGAACTCCCCGACCTCGACCTCTCCTCGGAGATCGTCATCGAGGGCGCGGACATCGACCGCTCCGTCCGGGCGGCCGACATGGTGTCCGACCACATCGCGCTCGGCGTCGACGCCGACGGCGAGTTCTTCTACGTCGACGCGGAGGGCGACACCGACGACGTCCACCTCGAACTGGAGGACGACGACCTCATCGACCTCGCGGCGGGCGACGCCCACTCGCTTTTCTCGCTGGACTATCTGAAGGACATGAACAAGGCCATCCCGAAGGACGGCGAGGTCACCCTCGAACTCGGTGAGGAGTTCCCCGTCAAGATTCACTTCGACATCGCGGAGGGCCAGGGCACCGTGACGTACATGCTCGCGCCGCGCATCCAGAGCGAGTAACCTCTCCGAGCGCCTTGAGCATAGCCCACCGAGCGCTTTATCAGAACCGCGCGCGACGTTCGGATGAATGAAGCGCCGCCACGCTCGCTACCCCTTTCTCGACGCCGCCAAGGAGGCCGTCGAACGCGAAGGCGTGGACATCGCCGCCGTCATCATCGACGACAGTACGGGGCCGAACCCGGTCGTCGAACGCGCCACCGAGCGCGTCGTGACCGCCATCCACGAGGGACACGTCGGGGACGCGTACCGCCGCGATAGGGTCGAACTCGTCTCCTACCCCGTCGCGCGGGCGCTGGTGTCCGCGCTCGACAGGGACGCGCTGACCGCGCGCTACGCCGCCGCCGAGGCCGCCACAGCAAGGGAACGCTTCGCGGCCGACTTCGACCCCGACGTGGTGACGGACGTGGACCTCTCCCTCGATGCTTTTCTCTCGGAGTTCGGACTCGACGGCGACGTGAGCGAGACGAACGCCGACGACGCCGACTTCGATATTTCCGTGGGACCGTACCTCGAACTCGCGGGCGGCATCGAGGGGCGGGAGTGGGCGCTCGTCAACCGCCGCCTCGCGGACGGCACCGTCCCGGTCTCGCGGGCCGAACTCGACGCCGTCCTCGAACAGGCCGTCCGCAGGCGGGTCGTCGAGGGGCTTCCCCTCGCCGTCCCCGACCCGATAGTCGACGCGCTCGCGGCGTCCATACAAACCGTCGAGCGCGAACTGGCGGACTACTCACCCCGACGCGACATCGACAGCGTCGTGCCGGGCCTGTTCCCGCCCTGTATGGTCGCGCTCCTCGATAGGGTCCGGGAGGGCGAGGACCTCCCCGAGCGCTCCGCGTTCGTGCTCACCTCCTTTCTCACCTCCATCGGCCTCTCCCCCGAGGACGCGAGCGACCTCGCCGGACTCGCGGGCGACGAGCTCGACCCGTTCCCCGAGGCGTACCCGCCGCCGAACTGCGAGACGATGGCCGAGCAGGGCGACTGCGTGAACAAGGACGTTCGTTGTGAAAGCGTGCCGACGCCGCTGGCCTACTACGAGGACGCGCTCGACGACGCCGGAGAAGTCGGGGACTGGCGGGAGCGTTAGTTTCGCGTCGAGAGCCAGAAGCCGGCGGCGGACATCACGACCAGGAAGAGAGCGATGACGGCGACGACGGCGAACCCGCCGTCGCGTGCGAAATCCGGGCCGCCGAACTGCTGACTGACGACCAACAGGCCGCCGACGAAGACGACGACGCCGAAGGCCGCGAGTACGACTTCCCGGAGAGTGTCGCGTTCCATGCCCGCGGTTCCGCCGGGGCGGACAAAAGAACTTCGAAGGCCTACCCGACCCCGGAGACAGGTTGAAACGCGTCGAGGCCCTATACCCTCTATGCCCGAAATCGAGAGCGAGAAGCGGTCGCTGGGCGATTCCCCGGCGAGCGACCGCGCCGGGCGCGCGCGGGTCGAACGGATGGCGGTGCGGGCCGTCGGCGGCGGGCGATACGACGTGGTGAGCGCGGACGACAACGTGTACTCAGTGCGTCTTCCGGCGGGGCGCTGTACCTGCCCGGACCACCAGTATCGCGGCGCGCGTTGCAAGCACCTGCGGCGAGTCGCCATCGAGGTGACCGAGGGCCGCGTGCCCGCGCCCGGCGAGCGCGAGGCGGCCTGTGGGGCCTGCGGCGAGCGCTTCTTCGCGCCGGAACACGCGCCGAGCCCCGTCTACTGCGAGTCGTGTACCCTCGCGGTGGGCGACCTGGTGCGGGACCGGAACACCGGCGACCTGCTCGTCGTCGCGGAGACGCTCGCGGCGCGCGCGGACGAACTCCGGATTGATGGCACGACTGTCGCCGCCTACCCCGGCAACGAGCCCTACCCCGAATCGGACGCCATCGTCGAGGCCGTCTACCCGCCGCGTGCGGGCCGAAACCCCGATTCAGTCCGGCGCTATCGCTTCCCGCGGAGCCGTCTCGAACTGAAACACCGCCCCGCGTAGTGGAGTGAGTTACAGGAGGTCCGCCGCCTCCTCGGGCGGCATCGTGCCGTCCGCGACGGCGCGCAACACGTCCATGCGGATGTCCGAATCATCGCCCGCGTCCGAGTCGTCGCTCGCGTCTCCGAGACGCGCCTGTGCGGCGTGGCCCGCGAGTTCGTCCATCGTGGTACCGTCCGCGAGCGCCGTCTCCTTCTTTACTCTGTAATTCCCCCCGTCCGTGCGGTACACGTCGCCCGGGTGGAAGAAGTACCAGTCCTCCCGGTCGAAGCGCACGCCGATGCGCGGTTTCGCGCCGAAGTTCCGCGCGAAGTAGACGAGGGCTTCGACCTCCTCGCCGGTGAGATAGATGGGGTCACCGGACGACGACTTCGCCTCGATGGCGTAGAAAGAGTCGCCGTTCCCGGCCAGCACGTCCGGCAGTTCCCGTTCGGTTGCCGCGCCGGAGGCCGGCGCGCGCATCACGGCGAACCCCGTCTCGTCTAAACGGTTGACGAGTTCGCGCTCCCGGCGGTTCCCCTTCGCGTTCGACATACGAGCGCTACGGGGCGAGGGGTGAAAGGGTCTACGTCCCGTGGTCCCAGGAGGTCATGTACTCCTCCTGTTCGGCGGAGAGGTCGTCGTAGGTGACGCCCTCGGCGGCGAGTTTGATTTCGGCGCAGCGGCGGTCCAACGCATCGGGAACGTCGTGGACGCCGGCGTCGTATTTGGCCGCGTTATCAGCGAGTTCCCGGACGCAGAGCGCCTGAACGCCGAACGACTGGTCCATCACCTCGATGGGGTGGCCCATCGCGACGGGCGATGCGAGGTTCACCAGCCGGCCCTCCGCGAGGACGTTGATGCGCCGGCCGTCGGGCATCTCGTACTCCCGGATGCCCTCGCGTGGTTCGCTCTTCGCGGCGGCGAGCTCCGAGAGCTCCTCCAAGTTGATCTCCACGTCGAAGTGGCCCGCGTTCGCCAGCACCGCGCCGTCACCCATCTCCCCGAAGTGCTCGCGGGTGATGACGTCCCGGTTGCCGGTGGTGGTGACGAACACGTCTCCCTTCGCGGCGGCCTCGTCCATCGGCAGGACCTCGTAGCCCTCCATGTGCGCTTCGAGCGCGCGGCGGGGTTCGACTTCCGTGACGATGACGTTCGCGTTCTGCCCGGCGGCCTTCTTCGCGAGGCCGCGCCCGCAGTAGCCGTAGCCGGCGACGACGACGTTCGTGCCCGCCCACGAGAGGTTCGTCGTCATCGCGATGTTGGCGAGCACGGACTCGCCGGTGCCGTGGACGTTGTCGAAGAGCGTCTTCATCGGCGTGTCGTTGACGGCGAACACGGGGTAGTCGAGCGCGTCGTCGGCGTCCATCGCCCGGAGCCGGTCCACGCCGGTCGTCGTCTCCTCACAGCCGCCCAGGATGGTGTCGATGAGCTCCGGGCGGTCCTGATGGACCATCGTGACGAGGTCGCAGCCGTCGTCGACGGTGATGGTGGGCTCGAAGTCGAGCGTGGCCGCGAGCGCGTCGTAGTAGCCGTCCTCGTCGATATCGTGTTTCGCAAAGGAGACGATGGAGTCGTGTGCGTCGAGCGCGGCGCTCACGTCGTCGTGCGTCGAGAGGGGGTTACAGCCGGTGAGCGCCACCTCGGCGCCGCCGGCCGCGAGCGTCTCGACCAGCACGGCCGTCTTGGCCTCGACGTGCATCGCCATCGCGATGCGCTGGTCCTCGAGAGGTTGCTCCTCGCGGAACTCCTCCGCGACGGCCGGGAGAATCGACATGTGTTCGCGGGCCCACGCTATCTTGCGCTCGCCTTCCTCAACGGCGCTCTCCGGGTCGTCGAGGCGCTGTTGAATCGGCGGCGCGCTGTGTTCGCTCATACGCGTACAAAAAGGAGACGCCACAAATCGCTACCGGAAGCCGCTGCGGCCTAGTCAGGAAAGCGCCACGCCCGCGTTCGCGCTGGCGCTCGCGTCCGCGTCGGCGCTCTCCTCGTCGTCAGTGTCGTCCTCAGTGTCGTCCGCATCCTCTTCTTCGTCAACGTCGTCCGCATCGTCCTCCTCGTCGACGTCGTCCGCGTCATCCTCCTCGTCAGCGTCGTTCACGTCGTCAGCATCGTCGGATTCGTCCGTGTCGTCCGCCTCGTTGACGTCGTCACCGTCGTCACCGTTGTTCGCGTGCTCGGGCGGGCCGGCGTGGTCGGGGCGCTTGTCGTTCCCGTCGTCGCTGTCGTTCTCGTCAGTCACGTGTGCGGGCGGGCCGGCGTGGTCGGGGCGCTCGCTCGCGCCGGGGTTGTTGTTCGTGACGAACTCCGAAATCTGCTGTCCGATGGGTTCGTCCCCGCCGCCGAGGATGCCCGCGACGAACACGGAGACACGCTGGCCGAACGGCATCGCTTCGGCGTCGTCCACCGTGTCGTTCCCGGAGTCATTGGTCTCCGTCTCGTTCGTCTCCGTCTCGTTCGTCTCCGTCGTGTTCTCCGACTCCGTCGTCTCCGTGTCGGCCGTGAGCGTCACCGTCGTCGTGGACGTCTCGTTCTCCACGATGGCGGTCACGTCGACCGTCACGCTGCCGTTCTCGGGGGCGGGGAGCGCGAGGGTGCCGTTCTCGTCAGCGGTGTGGACGCCGAGGCCCGCGTAGGACGCGTTCGGGAACATCTCGGAGACGTTCGTCGCGTTCAGTACCGTGCGGAGCTCCTCGGCGCTCAGATTCTCCACGTCGTACGACTCGTTCATCACGTCGACCGTCTCGTTCGCGGGCGTCACCAGCACCGTCGCGTTGGCCGCGGCGGTGTCGTTCTCGGCCACGTCGATCGTCGTGGTGCCGTCGTCGTTTGTCGTCGATTCGACTGTGACGTCGCTCGCTGCGGCCGCCGCACCGGCGGGCATGCTCACCGCGACGAGCGCCGCGACGAGCAGCGCAGCCAGGGTTCGTTTCGATGTCATCACGCTCGGTTCGTGGAGTGCGGGTACCATAAAGAGGGGATTCCCTACGGTCCAATTAACCCGGATTAAATCAGGTTAATCGTCGGATAGAGAGTTTGTAAACCGGTTTCTATCGATATAGACAGTTACTTATAAACCCTCACTCGGCACGGGCCACGAGCGCCGCGGCCGCGTCGGCGGCGCGCGCACGGACCGCCTCGGCGTCGAGCGTCGTGAGTTCCCGGTCGCGCATGAGCACCTCGCCGTCGCAGACGGTGTGGCGCACGTCGCTCCCGCGGACCGCGTAGGCGAGATGGGAGACCACGTCGTGGGCGGGCGTGAGGTGGGCCGCGTCGAGGTCCACCACGGCGATGTCCGCCTTCCGTCCCGCCTCGATGCGGCCGGCGTCGATACCGAGCGCATCGGCGCCGTTCGCCGTCGCCATCCGGACCGCCTCGGCGGCGGGGACGGCCGCCGCGTCGCGCTCCCGGAGCTTCGCCAGCATCGCGGCGTCGCGGAGTTCGTCGAACGTATCGAGGTCGTTGTTCGACGCCGCGCCGTCCGTGCCGAGCGCGACGTTCACGCCCGCATCCAGTAAGTCCGCGACGGGCGCGGCGCCGCTGGCGAGTTTCATGTTCGAGGCCGGGCAGTGGACCACCGAGGCCCCCCGCTCGGCAACGAGTTCGATTTCGGCGTCGTCGAGGTGAACGCCGTGCGCGAAGAAGGCCGACTCATCGAGAAGCCCGCAGTCGTCGGCGTACGCGAGCGGGCGCTCGCCGCGCTCCGAAACTATCGGTTCGACCTCGTCCTCCGTCTCGTTGGCGTGGTAGGTGAGCGGCAGGGCCAGTTCGTCCGCCGCCTCAGCGCAGCGGCGCAGTCCGTCCTCGTTCACCGTCGTGAGGCTGTGGGGTTGGACCGTCGTTCGGATTCGCCCGCCGGCGTCGCCGTCGAGTTCCCGGGCGACGCGGACGCTCGACTCGATGTCCGCCTGTGCCGCGTCCTCGTCTTTGCCCACGGTGATGGCCGTGTGACCGAGCACGGCGCGGAGGCCGGCGTTATCGACGGCGTCGGCTATCTCATCGACGTGGAAGTACATGTCCGCGAAGGCGGTCGTCCCGGAGCGTATCATCTCCGCGATGCCGAGTTCGGCGCCGGCGCGCACGTCCTCGGGTTCGAGTTCCGCCTCGACGGGCCAGACATCCTCTTGGAGCCACGCGTCGAGGGGCTTGTCGTCGGCGTACCCCCGCAGGAGCGTCATCGCAACATGAGTATGAGCGTTCACGAGGCCCGGCATCACGAGCGAGTCGCTGGCGTCGAGGGTTTCAGTTACTGCGGCGTCGGGTTCCGCGCCGACGGAGAGAATCTCGCCGGACTCGGGGTCGGCGTACACGTCCGCGCGCTCGACGGTCATGTCGGGGCGGAGGGTGCGACCGCCGCTGATGTGGAGCGCCATACCCGCTCTGGAACGCGGGGGCCCTAAAGTCCACTCAGACGGGCGCGGTGGCGACGAGTTCGAGCAGGTAGGTGACGCCGACGCCGAGGATGACGGCCACGACGGCGTGCATGCCGGTCACGAACGCCGCCGTCCGGTAGCGGAGCCGATAGACGGCTCTGATGGCCGCGAAGTCCGCGGCCAGCGCGACGGCGACGATAACGGGGACCTGCCAGCGGACGAGGGCGACGTTCACGGCGGCGGGCACGACCCCGACGAGGGCGGCGCGGCGCCACGGCACGTCACCGAGAACGAACGTCGCGGCAACCTGTGCGGCGTAGGCGAACAGCGCCCAGCTCACGACGAACGTGCCGAGGTAGGCAAGCGGGGTACCCGGGGCGAGCGAGGGCACCTATCCGAGCAGGCCGAGGTCCTCAAGCCGGGAGACGATTTTGTCGACGGCCTCCTCGGCGTCCTCGGGGCGCTTCCCGCCGGTGATGACGAGCTTGCCCGAGCCGAACAGGAGCGCAACGACTTCCGGCTCGTCGAGACGGTAGACGAGACCCGGGAACTGCTCGGGCTCGTACTCGATGTTCTCCAGTCCGAGGCCGATGGCGATGGCGTTCAGATTGAGCTGTTTGCCGAGGTCCGCGGAGGTGACGATGTTCTGAACGACGATTTCGGGGTCCTCCTCGACTTCGATGTTGAGCTCGCGGAGCTTGTCGAAGACGATGCGGAGGCTCTCGTGTACGTCGTCCGTGCTCTTCGCGCCGGTACAGACGATTTTGCCGGAGCGGAAGATGAGGGCCGCGCTCTTGGGTTCCTGGGTGCGATACACGAGCCCCGGGAACTGCTCGGGGTCGTAATCCGCGCCTTCGAGGTCCATCGCGACGCTCTGGAGGTCGAGTTCCTGACCGATACCGGTGGAGGCGACGACGTTTTCAATGTTGATGGTCTCCTTGGGGTCGTCCATATACAATTTAAGGGTCGTATTTAAGGCTTATAAAGATTGGCGACCCGGCGACGAGCGTTTTATCTCTCCCGCGGAGCGGTAGGCTGAAACCGCGAGAAAACGGAGAGTCGCGTGTGTATCTGCTGGAGTTCGCGGGCGAGGACGACGCCTTCGCCGCCGCCGAAGCGGGCGCGGCCGCCGCGAGCGTCTCGGTCGTCGCACCGGGCGTCGGGACGGCGCGGAGCCTCGACGCGGAACGGGCGACGGCGCTGGCGTACACGCGCCACGCCGGCGAACTCGTGGGGCGCTGTACGGGCGATATTGAGGATGCGGTCCGGCTTCTCGACGCCGCGAACCTCCACCGGACCGGAAGCGTCGCGGTCCGGGCGCGCGCGCCGCGGGGCAGCGACGCCGACACCCAACGCGCGGAGCGGGAACTGGGCGGCGTGCTCGCCGCGCGGGGGTACGACATCGAACTGGACGACCCGGACCACGAACTGCGGGCCGTCGCCGCCGGCGGGGAGTGGTTCCTCGCGTGGAGCGTCGTGGACACCGTCCGGGACTTCGGGACCAGACAGCCCACCGACCGCCCGTTCTTCCAGCCGGGGAGTATGGACCCCCTGCTCGCGCGGGCCGTCGTGAACCTCGCGGGGGTCGGCCCCGGCGACGCGCTGCTGGACCCGATGTGTGGCACCGGCGGCGTGCCCATCGAGGCCGGCCTCGTCGGCGCGCGCGTCGTCGGCACGGACGCACAGGAGAAGATGGTCCGTGGCGCTGCCGAAAACCTCCGTGAGTTCCTCGGGACGGGGAACGCGGCCGTCGCTCGCGCGGACGCGACCCGCCTCCCGTTTTCGGACAACGCCTTCGACGCCGTCGCCTTCGACGCGCCGTACGGCCGCCAGTCGAAAATCGAGACCCACAGTTTGGAGACGCTCGTCGCGAACGCGCTCGCGGAGGCGAAGCGGGTCGCGGACCGGTGTGTGTTACTCGCGGACCGGGACTGGCGCGAGGCGGCCCGGAGTGCGGGTTGGGAAGTCGAGGCGCGCTTCGAGCGCCGGGTTCATCGCTCGCTGACCCGCTACGTGCTCGTCCTATCGGCCGAGTTCCGCGAGGAAATGTGAGAGGTGAAGCCGCTCGTTCGTGCCGTCGGCCATCTCGGCGTCCACCTCGCCGGCGAGTCGGTGGAGGCGCGCGAGGCGTTCGCCGTCGTAGCGCGAGCGCCCCGCGTCGAGGATTTCATCGAGTAGTTCGGTCCCGCTGAGCCCCTCGTCGACGAGCAGGTCGTCGAGTTCGGAGCGCGCGTCCGAGAACGCGCCCGACTCGGCGTCGTCGAGCATCCCGTCCACTCTGTCACCGACGCCCACGTTGCCGAGCGGTTCGAGCACGTCGATGCCCTCGATGCTGCCCTGCTCGACGGCGACGGTCTGTGCGGCCAGAATCGCCTGCCGGAGGTCGCCCTCCGCGTACGCCGCGACGTACCCCAGACCGGTGTCGTCGTGGGGCACGTCCTCGGCGGCGGCGATATTTCGAAGAACGTCCGTAATCGCGTCCTCCGAGGGCGCATTGACAGGAACCGGAAAACAGCGCGAGCGAATCGGCGGGATGAGCTTCGAGGGCTGGCGGGTGGCGATGACGAACTGGGTGGAGGCGTGGAACTGCTCCATCACTCTTCGGAGCGCCTGCTGGAAGTCCTCGCGGATGGTCTCGGCGTTGTCCAGCAACACCGTCTTGTACGCGCCCGAGACGGGCGCGTTGCGCGCCGTCTCCTTGAGTACGTGGTTAATCAAATCCGCCTTCGAGGAGTTCCGGCGGCGCTTGTTCGTGATGAAATGCTCGAAGCGGGGGTCCTCGCTGACCTCCTTTTTCGTCATCGAGAAGAAGTCATCGACGTTGAGTTCGATTAAATCCCGCTCCGGGTCCTCGTGGGTCCGCCGGGCGAGCGCGCGCACCGCGGCGGTTTTCCCGCTCCCCGGCGGGCCGTGGAGGAGCAGGTTCATCGGCTCGGCGGCGGCGCGTTCGAGGTGTTCGCGGACGCCGTCCTGCGGGATGTCCGCTATCGCCGGCGCGTGCGCGTCAGTCCACAGCGGGTCCATCGAGCGTCGATAACCCCCACGCGGGCAAAAGTCGTCCGACTGGCGACGGCCCGAAAACCCCGCCTTCGAGTGGAACGGAGTCGAAGGCCGTTTACCCACGCTCCCGAAAACCGGAGGTATGACTCTTCGCGTTACGTTTCTCGGAACCGGTGGGGCCGTGCCGACCACCGAGCGGAACACGTCCGCCGTGTTCGTGAACCGCGAGGGCGACCAGTTGCTGTTCGACGCCGGCGAGGGCACCCAGCGCCAGATGATGCGCTTCGGTACTGGATTCGGGGCCACGGCGCTGTTCGTCACGCACACGCACGGCGACCACGTCCTCGGGATTCCGGGGCTCATCCAGACGTGGAACTTCAACGACCGGAACGCTCCTCTGGACGTGTACGTGCCCGCCGGGCGCGCCGGCGAGGTGTGGGAGCTCATCCGGGTCGCGAACACGACCCCCTCCTTTCCGGTGGAAGTCCACGAGGTGTCCGCCGGCGAGACGGCGCTCGAACGCGAGGAGTACCGCGTCGAGGCCGTCGCGACCGAACACCGGACCCGCTCGGTCGGCTACGCGTTGGTCGAGAAGGACCGAAAGGGGCGCTTCGACCGGGAGCGCGCGGAGGAACTCGGCGTCGAACCCGGACCGAAGTTCTCCCAGCTCCACCGGGGGGAGGAGGTCAAAGCCGAGGACGGGACGCTCGTCGAACCCGAGCAGGTCGTCGGCGCGCCGCGTCCGGGCCGGCGGGTCGTGTACACCGGCGACACGCGCCCGGTCCAGTCCGTCGTGGACGCCGCCGAGGACGCCGATTTGCTGATTCACGACGCGACGTTCGCGGAGGCGGCCGCCGACCGGGCCGAACAGACCGGCCACTCGACGGCCCGGGAGGCCGGCGAACTCGCCGCCGCCGCCGGGGCGAAGCGCCTGGCGCTCACCCACATCTCCTCGCGGTACGCGGGGAACGCCAAACCACTTGAGACGGAGGCGAATCAGCCGTTCTCCGGCGAGGCGTTCGTCCCCGACGACGGACAGAAGCTATCGATTCCGTACGCCGACGCCGAGTAGCGACCCGCCGTGCGCTTAAGTTTCCGAGCGACGTATCGACGCGTGTGACCGCCCGCACGAGTGCGCTCGACCGGGTTGTGTTCGGCGTCGACGTTCAGAGCGGCGACGTTCGGGGCGACGCCCCCTCCTACGCGCGGGTCGTCTTCGACGGCGAGTCCGTCGAGCGCGACGTGGTGAGCCGGCGGAAACTCCTCCGCGAGGTGGCGGACCACGAGCCGACGTTTCTGGCGACGGACAACGTGTACGAACTCGCCGCGGACAAGGACGCGCTGATTCACCTGCTCCGGCGACTGCCCCACGAAACGCGTCTCGTTCAGGTGACCGGCGGGCACGAGCCCGAACCACTCTCGCGGGTCGCCGCCAGACACGACGTACCCTACGCGAAGAAGCCGATGCGCGAGGCGGAGGCCGCCGCGCGCCTCGCCGCGCGCAACGTCGGGCAGGCCGTGCGCGCCTTCGAGGAGACGACGGAGCTGAAAGTCGCTCGCGGGCGCTCGACGGGGAGCGGCGGCTGGTCGGAGGACCGCTACACCCGCCGGATTCACGGCTCCGTGAAGACGGCCACCCGGGAGGTGGAATCGAAGCTCGACGACGCCGGCCTCGACTACGAGCGCGACGCGACGGAGAAGTACGGCGGCTTCTCGAACGCCGTGTTCCGCATCGAGGCGCCGCCAAGCGATATTCCCGTCTCCGAACGGCGCTCGGGCGACGTGCGGGTCGAAATCGAACGCGAGCGCACGGACGGCATCGAGTTCGAGTCGCTCGTTCGCCGCCGCGACCACGTCATCGTCGGGATGGACCCCGGGACGACGACGGCGCTCGGCGTCGTGGACCTGGACGGGCGCGTGCTCGAAACCTGGTCGTCGCGGACCGTCGATACGGCCGGCGTCGTCGAGTGGATTATCGAACACGGCCGTCCGGTCGTCGTCGCCGCGGACGTGACGCCGATGCCGGACACCGTCGAGAAGATACGCCGGAGTTTCGACGCCGGCGAGTGGGTCCCCGAGACGGACCTCCCCATCGACGAGAAGCAACACCGAACCCGCGAGCACGCCTACGAGAACGACCACGAGCGCGATGCGCTCGCCGCGGCGCTGTTCGCCCACGACGCCCACGAGGAGCAGTTCGAGCGCATCGCCGGGAAGGTACCTCCACAAGAGGACCGGGGCGAAATCACCGCCGAAGTCGTCACGGGCGAGCGCTCCGTCGAGGCGGTGCTCCGGGAGCGAACCACGGAGGAAGCGGAGTCCGAGACGGAGAGCGAACACACGCCCCGCGAACTCAGCGACGAGGAGCGCCGCATCCAGGACCTCGAATCGCAGGTCGAGCGACTGGAGAACCACGTCGAGGACCTCGAATCGACGCTGGAGACCAGAGAGGAGACGATAGCGGAGTACGAGGACGAACTCGACGACGCCCGTCGCGAGGAGCGCCGCGACGCCCGCGAGCGCCGCGCCGTCACGCGACTGGAACGGGAGGTCGAACGCCTCGAATCGGAGCGCGACGAGGAACGCGAACGCGCGGACGCCCTCGAAGGGAAGGTGGAGCGGCTCAAGGAGCTCTGGAAGCTCGACCACTCGAACTTCAGCGACGTGAACAGCGACGAGCGGGACCTCGTCCCGGTGAAAGTCGTCGCGCAGTTCACGAACGACGCCATCGCGGCGGCCGACGAGCAGTACGGCCTCGCGTCCGACGACGTGGTGCTCCTCCGGGACGCCTCGGGCGCCGGGCGGAGCAGCGCCGAGACGCTTGCGGAGACGGAGCCCCGCGTCGTGCTCCGCGAGCACGGCGGCCTCTCCGAGATAGCGGACGAGATACTGTTCGAGGCCGGGATACCGGTCGGCCCGGCGGAGGACGTAGCGATACAGGAGATAGACGAACTCGCCGTCGCCAGCGAGTCCGACGTGGAGCGCGTCATCGACGACTGGGAGACGCGGGCCGAAAAGCGCCGGAAGGAGCGCACGGAGTCGATGGTGGACGAGCTCATCAGCGAGCACCGGGCGCGCGGCGACGGCGACTGAGACGGGCGCGAACCGAAGGCATCAATCCCCCGGGTGCGTGTGTGAGCGTATGAACACGCGCGAACTGGTCACGCGCAACGCCGCGGAAGTCGTGACCGAGGAGGAACTCGACGGGCTAGTTGAGGACCCCGAGGGGAAGCGAGCGTACATCGGCTACGAGCCGTCCGGGACGCTCCATCTGGGCCACCTGCTGGGCGCGAACAAGCTCATCGACCTCCAGGAGGCCGGCTTCGACGTGGTCGTGTTGCTCGCGGACGTTCACGCCTACCTCAACGGGAAGGGAACGTTCGAGGAGATACGTGAGACGGCCGAGCGGATGCGCGAGCAGTTCCTCGCCTACGGGCTCGACGAGGAACGCACGGAGTTCGTCTACGGCTCGTCGTTCCAACTGGAGGAGGAGTACGTGCTCGACCTCCACGCTCTCGAGCTGGAGACGACGCTCTCGCGGGCCGAGCGAGCGATGAGCGAGATACAGTCGGGCGAGTCGGTCACCGTCGCGCACGCCGTCTACCCGCTGATGCAGGCGCTGGACATCGAGTATCTCGACGTGGACCTCGCGGTCGGAGGGATGGAACAGCGCAAGGTCCACATGCTCGCGCGGGACACGCTGCCGAGCATCGGCTACGAGGCGCCGACCTGCCTCCACCACCCGCTCATCGCGGACCTCACCAGTGGCGACGGGAAGATGTCGGCCAGCACGGGCGTCTCCATCGACATCGACGACAGCGCCGAGGAGCTCAGGGAGAAGGTGAACAGCGCGTTCTGTCCGCCGACCAGGGAGCCGGAGGACGGCCTTGAACACCCGGTGCTTCAGCTGTTCGAGTACCACGTCTTCCCGCGGTTCTCGACGGTCACGGTCGAGCGCCCCGAGGAGTACGGCGGCGACCTGTCCTTCGAGAGCTACGAGGAACTCGCCGCGGCCGTCGAGAGCGGCGAACTCCACCCGGCGGACGCGAAAAGCGCGCTCTCGGCGCACCTGAACGAGCTCATCGAGCCGGCGCGCGAGCGGCTCCGGGAGCTACAGTAGCGAGCAGGCGATACGGTGGTTCCCTCCGCCGGCGGGCGTATCGCGCACCCGCGAACCGCCGGCGGCCGTTCTCAGCGCACGGGCGGGATGGTTTCTCCCTCGCATATGAACCTCGGCGTCATCGCGGAGTCGGTTCGTTGGATGAGGTTTAAATCGCTCGGCGGTCAACGGTCCCGTATGAGCGAGGAGGGCAGGAACGACCTCCGTATGCCCGACGACGACGAACTGTTCGCCGTCGTGACGGAGATGCTCGGCGCGAACCGCATCAGAGTCCGCTGTGCCGACGGCGTCGAGCGCACGGCACGCATCCCCGGCCGCATGCAAAAGCGCGTGTGGATTCGGGAGGACGACGTGGTGCTAATCGAGCCGTGGGACTGGCAGGACGAGAAGGCGGACGTGACGTGGCGCTACGAGAAGAGTGCGGCCGAACAGCTCCGCGAGGAGGGCCACATCCAGTGAGCGCCGCCTGATGGGTGGCGACTACGGCCTCACCGAGGAGACGGCGGGCGCGCCGGGCGACGAGTGGGAGGACATCGAAGTCGGTGACGACGAAGCGGACCGCATCGCGCGCCGTAAGGACAGGGAGTTCGACGAGTTCCGCAAGCGCCTGAAGAACACCGAGCAGTTCAAAGTCGAGGGGTCGGTGTTCGACGACGCGACGTACGCGGCCATCTACAAGCTCGTTCAGGACGGCCATCTCTCGGCGTTCGGCGGGCCGATATCCACGGGCAAGGAGGCCCACGTGTTCGAGGCGCGCGCGCCCGACGCGGACGTGGCGGTGAAGGTGTATCGAACCACCGCGTCGAACTTCCGTCAGATGCGCGACTACCTGGAGGGCGACCCGCGCTTCGAGGGGCTCGGCGGCGAGAAAACCGATGTCGTCATCGCGTGGACCCGAAAGGAGTTCTCGAATCTCGGCCGGGCGCGCGACGCGGGCGTCCGGGTGCCCGAACCCATCGCCGTCCAGCGGAACGTGCTGGTGATGGAGCTCATCGGGGAGAGCGGCGACACGGCGCCGACGCTCCACGACGTTCACATCGAGAACCCACAGACGGCGTTCGAGGTGGTCCGGGAGTACATGCGCCGCCTCTACGACGCCGGACTGGTCCACGGCGACCTCTCGGAGTACAACGTCGTCGTGTACGAGGGCGAGTTGGTCGTCATCGACGTGGGGCAGGCGGTGACGATTCACCACCCGAACTCGGCCGACTTCCTCCGGCGGGACTGCCGGAACGTGGCGAACTACTTCGCCGCGCAGGGCGTCGAGACGAGCGAGGAGCGCCTCCACCGATACATACAGACCGAGGCCGACCCGCGCTCGTGAGCCGCGTCGCGAACGCTTAAACGCCCGGAGTGAGTAGAACAGGTATGCAACACGTGAAGATACCGGACGACCGAATCGGCGTCCTCATCGGTGACGGCGGCGAGACGCTCCGCCGCGTCGAGAGCGAGGCCGAGGTCCGTCTGGAAGTGGACTCCGAGAACGGGTCGGTCGCCATCGAGAAGGTTGGCGACCCCGTCCTCGGGATGCAGGCCGCCGACGTGGTTCGCGCCATCGGTCGTGGCTTCTCCCCGGACGTCGCCCTCACCCTCCTCGACGGCGAGATGCGGATGTACGAGAGCGTCGACATCGACCGCGCGGCGCGCAACGACAACGACCTGCGCCGGAAGAAGGGCCGCCTCATCGGTGAGAACGGACGCACGCGCCAGTTGATGGAGGAGCTCACCGGCGCGGACGTCGTGATATACGGCACGACGTTCGGCATCATCGGTGACCCCGTCGAGGTCGACATCGTGCGCTCGGCGGCGGAGATGCTGCTGGACGGCGCGCCCCACGGCACCGTCTACTCGTTCCTCGAACGCAAGCGCAAGGAGGAGCTCAAGGGCCGCGGCATGGCGTACCACGACTTCCCCGGCGGACAGTCTTAAAAAGGATTTCTTGGTAATCCGTAACACGGGATTTCGGCGTCGCGAGCGGCGAGTCCTCAGGGCTATCGAAACGCTTTTATAGAATCACAATCAATCAATCCAACGACTATGGCACAGCAGCAGATGGGCGGTCAACCCCTACTCGTACTCTCGGAGGACTCTCAGCGCACCTCCGGGGATGACGCGCAGTCGATGAACATCACCGCAGGGAAGGCCGTCGCCGAGTCCGTTCGGACGACGCTCGGCCCGAAGGGCATGGACAAGATGCTCGTCGACTCCTCGGGCGAGGTCGTCGTCACGAACGACGGCGTCACCATCCTCAAGGAGATGGACATCGAGCACCCGGCCGCGAACATGATCGTCGAGGTCGCCCAGACCCAGGAGAACGAAGTGGGCGACGGCACGACCTCCGCGGTCATCGTCTCCGGGGAACTGCTCTCGGAGGCCGAGGACCTCCTCGAACAGGACATCCACGCGACGACGCTCGCGCAGGGGTACCGACAGGCCGCCGAGAAGGCCAAGGAGATTGCGTCCGACCTCGCCATCGACATCGACGATGACGACACGGACTACCTCGAACGCATCGCCGGCACCGCGATGACCGGCAAGGGCGCGGAGCAGGCGAAAGACCACCTCGCCTCCCTCATCGTCAACGCCGTCACGTCGGTCGCTGACGAGGAGGGCGTCGACACGGACAACGTCAAAGTCGAGACCGTCACCGGCGGCGCCATCGACAACTCCGAACTCGTCGAGGGCGTCATCGTCGACAAGGAACGCGCCAGCGACAACATGCCCTACGGCGTCGAGGACGCGAACGTCGCGCTCCTCGATACGGGCATCGAAGTGAAGGAGACCGAAATCGACGCCGAGGTCAACGTCACCGACCCCGAGCAGCTCGACGAGTTCCTCGCACAGGAGGAGTCCCAGCTTGAGGAGATGGTCGACCACCTCAAAGAGGCCGGCGCGGACGTGGTGTTCGCCGGCGAGGGCATCGACGACATGGCCCAGCACTTCCTCGCCCAGCACGGCATCCTCGCCGTGCGACGGACGGGCGACTCCGACCTCTCGGCGCTCGCCCGCGCGACGGGCGCGACAGCGGTCTCCGAGGCGACTGAGCTCACCGAGGACGACCTCGGCTTCGCCGGCACCGTCGCACAGCAGGACGTGGGCGGCGACGAGCGCATCTACGTCGAGGACGTTGAGGAGGCCCGCGCGGTCACCCTCATCCTCCGCGGCGGCACCGAACACGTGGTCGACGAGGTCGAGCGCGCCATCGACGACGCGCTCGGCGTCCTGCGCGTCACGCTGGAGGACGGTAAGGTCCTGCCCGGCGGCGGCGCGCCCGAGACCGAAATCGCGCTCCAACTGCGCGACTACGCCGACTCCGTCGGCGGCCGCGAGCAGCTCGCCGTCGAGGCGTTCGCTGACACCCTCGAAATCGTGCCCCGCACGCTCGCTGAGAACGCGGGCCACGACCCCATCGACTCGCTGGTTGACCTCCGCGCGACCCACGACGGCGGCGACACGAGCGCCGGCCTCGACGCCTACACGGGCGAAGTCGTGAACATGGAGGACGGCGGCGTTGTGGAGCCGCTCCGCGTCAAGACGCAGGCCATCGAGAGCGCCACCGAGGCGGCCGTGATGATTCTGCGCATCGACGACGTCATCGCCGCGGGCGACCTCAAGGGTGGCCAGGTCGGCGGCGACGACGACGACGGACCCGCAGGCGGTCCCGGCGGTGCCCCCGGCGGCATGGGCGGCATGGGCGGCGGCATGGGCGGTATGGGCGGCATGGGCGGCGCGATGTAAACCCACTTTTTCGCTGTGCGGACCCGCTCCGCGGGTCCGGCAGCGAAAAACTTGGGGAAAAAGCCGCGCGCTCGCTTCCGCTCGCGCGCGGTGCGCTCCCCGTCGTTCCTACCGCCACCGCATCGCTCCCGAATCGTTTTTCTCCGAGTTCTGCGGATTTTCTTTTCACCCACAAAACACTTACTGCCGAGAGCGGGAGTTCTGGGTATGCCTTCCAGACGCACCTATCTCGCAGGGGTCAGCGCCGCGCTCGCCGGGGTTGCCGGGTGCGTCGACGGGGCGGGACCAGGCGGCAGTCCGAGCGGAACTCGGACGGGCACACCCTCGACGAACGGGACGGACCCGCTCCGTCTCGACTGGAACGAGCGGGCGGAGCTATCGGGCGCGAAAGTCACCCCACGAATCGCGGCCGTTCGGGACAGCGTGGTTCGGCCCGTGAGCGCGGACACCTGGGGCGTCGTCGCGTTCGACGCCGAGCGGATGTGCTTCGCCCTGGTCGCCGCCGTTGGCGACGTGCCGGCCGCGAGCGCGTACCGACTCGACGTGCCCGACGGCGGCGAAGGGTGGACCGACCCGCCGAGCGGCCAGCGCATCCGTCCGGCGTTCGAATCGGCAGGCACCACCCTCGATGCGTCCGACGCAGTCGGGTTCACCGTGCCGGCGCCCGCCGAATCGGCGGACGCCCGATTGGTTCTCAGAACCGAGGAACGGACAGTCTCGTGGGCGCTCCCGGAGGATGCCCGCACCGCGCTCGGCCGGCCGACGGCCACGTTCACAGTTGAGAGCGTCTCCGCGCCGGCGTCCGTCGCCGCCGGCGAGTCGTTCGAGGTGTCCGGAACGGCGACGAACGAAGCGGACGTGCCCGGAACCTTCCGCGCCGTCCTCAACGAGACGGGGCCAACCTATCGGCCCCACCGGGTGACGATGGACCTTGCGGCCGGCAAGACGGGGACGTGGTCGATGTCGTTCGTCGCCGGCGACTCCGGAACGACCCATCGCTACGGGTTCCGGGCGCCGGACACAAGCGAGTCCCTGGAAGTCACGGTCCGCTGAACGCCCACAGTTTACTTCCCGGCGTCGGTCCAATATCCGCCATGGAAACCCGCCTCTTGGACCACGAACTCGTCCGCGAGCACACGCCGATGGCCAATCTAGTGCCGGCCGTCGAGACGGCGTTCGCGGCGGACGCGCGCGGGAACACGGTGATGCCCTCGAAGACGTACATCGACCTGCCCGACTACGAGGGCGACTTCCGCTCGATGCCCGCCTACCTCCGAACCGACGAGTGGGACGCGGCGGGCGTGAAGTGGGTGAACGTCCACCCCGAGAACCCGGAGCGCTATGATTTGCCGACTGTTCTCGGCACGATGATATACTCCGACCCGCGGAACGCGTATCCGTTGGCCATCATGGACGGCACCGAACTGACGGGCCGGCGCACCGGCGCGGCCGCCGCCGTCGCCACCGACCACCTCGCCGTCGAGGATGCGACCTCGCTGGGCATCGTCGGCGCGGGCGCGCAGTCCTACACCCAACTGGAGGCCATCTCGTCGGTGCGACCCATCGGGAAGGTGGTTGTCAACGACACCAGCGAGGCGAGAGTCGAGCGCTTCGTCGAGACGTTCGGGGACGAGTTCGACGTGCGCGCCGGCTCAATCAGCGAGGCGGGCCACTGCGACGTGCTCTCGACGGTGACGCCAGTCAGAAGCCCCATCGTCGCCTTGGAGGACGTGGGGGAACACACCCACGTGAACGCCATCGGGGCCGACGCGCCCGGAAAGCAGGAGCTCGCGGACGAGGTATTGAAATCAGCGACGCTCGTGGTCGACAACTACGAGCAATCGACACACTCCGGCGAGGTGAACGTCCCCTGGAGCTGTGGCATCCTCACCCGAGAGGACATCCACGCGACGCTCGGGGAGGTGGTCACCGGCGAACGGCCCGTCGAGAAAGGGGGACTCACCGTCTTCGACTCGACGGGGCTGGCGATTCAGGACGTTGCGGGCGCACACGTCGCCTACGAGGGCGCGAGCGACGCGGGCGCGGGAACGTCGTTCGACCTGCTCGGCGTCTGAAGGGAGAACGGCTCCGAGCCAGCGGGCTCGCTACATCCCCGAGCCGGCGGGCTCGTTACTCGATGTGAATCGCCGGGCGGAACGGTTTCGCTTGCGCCGCTTTCTCCCGGTCCGCGTCGGCCTCGGGCGTGACGACCACGTCGGCACCGAACTCGTCACCGAGGAAGTCGGCCACCGACGCGTACAGCGACGCCTCGTCGACGTCCGCGAGCGCGTCTATCTCCGCGTCGTCGCGCTCTCGCACCGTGGTCACGAGGTCGCCCGCGAGGTCGTTGACCGCGTCGCCCTGTTCCCGTAAGTCGGGGTCGGACATCGCTTCGCCCATCACGGCGCCGATGTCCGGGCCAACGTCGGCAACGACGTCGAACACCGAGCGCTTCCAGTCGGCCGCGGTGTACAGCGTGATGGTTTCGGGGTCGGTACCGGTGACCTCGATGACCTCCCGGATGTCGTCGACGAGCGACTCCACGAGTTCCTCTTCGGCTTCTACGACCGGCGCGTCGAGCGACTCGTCGACGGTCGGCCAGTCGGCCGCCTCGACGGGTTCACCGACGAGTTCCTCGTGGAGTTCGTTCGTCAGGAACGGCACGAACGGCGCGAGCAGACGGAGCCGGGTGCGAAGGACTTCCCGGAGCGTCCAGCGCGCCCCATCTCGGGTGGTGTCCGTGCGGCGGCGGTACCAGCGCAGGTCCTCCGCGAACCGGTAGAAGGCGGCCTGGCTCCCGCGGCGCGTCTCGAAGTTGTCGAGCGCCGCGGTGGTCTCCGCGACGGTGTCCTGAAGCCGGGAGAGGAGCCAGCGGTCGGGGCGTTCGAGCGTCACATCCTCACGGGTGAGCGACGCGTTCTCCTCCCCGAGGACGGCCTGTGCCTCGTTCCAGAACCGGTCGAGTTGGTTTCTCGTGGACTGGACGGCGTCCTCGCGCCAGTCGTAGTCCTGCCACGGCTCCGCGGAGTTGAGCAGGAAGAAGCGGACGGTGTCCGCGCCGTACTCCTCGATGGCCTCCGTGGGGAGAACGACGTGGCCCTTCGAGGAGGACATCTTCTCGCCCTCCAGCAGGCCCATCCCCATCACGGTGTACCCCTCCGGCCAGTTCGACTCGTCGAACAGTTCGGCGTGGTGGAACAGCGAGAAGGTGAGGTGGTTGTTGATGAGGTCGTTGCCCGAACACCGGTAGTCCATCGGGTACCAGTAGTCGAACTCGTCGTGGAGTTCGAGCGCCCGCTCGGGCGGATTCTCGACGGCGTCCGCACCATAGAATAGCGTGTCGAAGAACTCGGGTGTCAGCTCCTCGGCGGGTACGTCGTCCAGGCGGTGGGCGACGGTGTAGTACGCCATATAGAGGGTCGAGTCCGAGAGGGGTTCGATGACGAAGTCGTCGTCCCACGGGAGCTTCGTGCCGAGCCCGAAGTTCCGGATACACGGCCACGCCTCCAGCCAGTCGATGGTGTGGTCGTACTGGTCTCTGGTGTTTTCGGGGACGGTCTCCATCGACTCCAGCGCCTCGTGGGCGGTCTCCTTCCAGTCGGCGTCGCCGTAGCTGAGGAACCACGTGTCCTGTTCCGCGACGACGACGTCGCCGCCGCAGCGACACACCACGTCCTCGGTGAACTCGTACAAGGTGTCGAACGCGCCCGAGTCGCGGTGGTGCTCGCGGAACCGCTCGCGGACGTCCTGAATCGGTTCGCCCGCGAACTCGCCGTAGGCGTCGACGAGTTCGCCGGCGCGGAACTCCGCGCCGTACAGTTCCTGGGTCGCCTCTTCGAGGGCGGGGTCGCCGCTGGACTCGATGCCGTAGGATTCGACGATGTCGGCGGCCGGGATTTCGCCGTACTCCTCGACGGTGAGAATGGGCACGGGTTCGATGGCCCGCACGTCAGCCGGGTCGAGGCCGTACTGGGATAGCTCGTCGGCGCGCGCCTGAACCTCGCGGAGCGCCACGTAGTCGTCGGGCGAGTGGGCCGGCACCGACATGACGACGCCCGTCGCGTTCTCCGGGTCCACGAAGTCGGCAGGGAGGACGAAAACCGACTCGCCGGTTATCGGGTTCTCGACGGACGCGCCGACGAGTTCCGCGCCGGAGAGGCGCTCGACGACGTCGACCGTGCGGTCCTGCAAGCGGAGTTTCTTCGCCGCGGACTCGGAGACGAACCAGCGTTCCGTGTCGCCGTCCTCGCCCGTCACGTCAGCGATGACGTAGGTAGCCTCGGGGTTGACGAAGGCGTTGGTCACGCCCCGGACGGTTTCGGGGCGGAGCGTCGCCATCGGGAGGGTGACCGATTCATCACCGTGCTCCCAGCTGAACTTCACGAGCGTGAACTCCTGGTACTCGGCCGTCTCGCCCTCCAGGAGGTCGTGGGTCGTGACCGGCTGTTCCTCGTTCGTACAGTAGTTCACCGGGTGGAGGCCCTTCTCCAACCGGCCGGCGTCGCGGAGCCGCTCGTACTGCCAGGTGATGAACTTCGAGTAGCGCTCGTCGTTCGTCGTGAACTCCCGGCGCCAGTCGATGCTGAGGCCGAGGGACTTCATGTTGGGCTTGTAATAGTTATCGATGAAGTAGTTCGCGTAGCCCATCGGCGTCTCCAGGCTCTCCAGGTCCTCCTCGGGGACGTTGTACGTGTCCCGCAGGACGGAGAGTTGCTCCTCCTCGCCCTCTTTTAATCTATTGACGGCGCCGACGATGGGCGTGCCCGTGACGTGCCACGCCAGCGGGAACAACACGTTGTCGCCCTGAAGCCGGCGGTATCTGGCGTAGACGTCCGGCACGGTGTACGTGCGGACGTGGCCGACGTGCATCCCGCCGCTGGGGTAGGGGTAGGGGACGGTGACGAACGTCGCCTCCGCCTCGGGGTCGGGGTCGGACTCGTAGCGACCCGTCTCCCATCGCCCCTGCCACTTCTGTTCGAGTTCTCGGGGCCGGTAGTCCATACGCCATCTCACCCGTGGGAGGGCTAAAAAGGACTCCCATCGGGGCGAACGCTCAAGGCCCCGGCGTCCCGCCCGAGCTCATGGGCGCGTTCGCAGACGACGCACAGGCCCTGCTCCGCGAGGAACTCGCCGCGCGCAGCGAGCGGGCCTGGGTCACCGAACACCGCGTCGGGCGGACGCCGGTGGACGTGGCCGCGCCCGACGGCGACGTGGCGGTGTTCGTCGAGTTGGAGTTCCGGCGCGCGGACCCGGCGAACAACACGGTGAAGATAGCGCGCCACGCCGCCGAGGGCGAAGTGGAGAAATCTGTCGTCCTGATTCAGGCGTTCTCGCGGTACTACGAGACGGAACGGGGCATTTCCAGCAAGCGGGCGAACGCGGCGTTCGTCGGCGGATTGGCGAGCGACGGCGTCGCGGGCTTCGCCTACCGCTCGCTCGATTTCGACGTGGCGCCGCCGAAGCGCGGCGACGACCCGCCCGACAACTGGGAGGCCGCGGTCGAATCGCTCGCCGCGAGGGTCGCGTCAGTCGATGTCGATGCGGTGTGAGTCCTCGCCGCTCGCCTTCGGGAGCGTGACGGTGAGCACGCCGTTCGAGAACGTCGCTTCCGCGCCGTCGGCGGCGACGGGACCGGGGATGGAGACGGACCGGGAGAGCGACTGGTGGTGGCGCTCGCGGCGGACGAACTCGTCGTCGGCGGTCTCGGACTCCTCGGTGTGCTCGGCCGCGATTTCGAGCGCGTCGTCGGTCAGTTCGACGCTCACGTCCGCCCGGTCGTAGCCGGGGAGGTCAGCGATGACGGCGTACTCGTCCCCCCGGTCGGCCACGTCAACGGCGATGTCGCCCCCGCCGAGAGCGGCGGGCGCGTCGAGTTCGCCCTCGAACTGCCGTTGCATGCGTTCGAACATCCGCTCTATCTCGTCGAAGGGGTTGTTTCGGCGCGTCATATCGTGTGTACGGACGCGCCCGACGGACAAAAACACGGTGGCCACTATCACCGGAAAACACGGTGGCCGCCAACGAGAACACCGTGACCGTCGCCGTCGATGGGTTCAGGCCACGTGGCGCGTGTCGTAGGAGCCCAGCGGCTTGACCCACCCGTCCCCGACGATGTCCTCTATCTCCGCGAGCGCCGCCTGCGTGCGCTCCTCGTAGAGGCCCGCGGCCACGTCGATGTGGAACACGTAATCCCCGAGTCGCTCGCCGGAGGGGCGGGATTCGACGCGCGTGAGGTTGATGTCCCGCTCCGAGAACGGTTCGAGGAGTCGGAGGAGGAGTCCCGGGTAGTCGGAGTCCGGGTAGACGACGAAGGAACTCTTGCCGCCGCTCTCGGAGCGCTCGTCGGCGGGCGCGACGACGAAGAAGCGCGTCTCGTTGGAGGCGCGGTCCTGAATCCGCTCAGCGAGCACCCGTAAGTCGCCCTCGGCGTTGTCCGGGTGCGCGATGGCGGCCACGCCGTCGTCCCCGGCGGCGCGCTCGACGCCCGCCGTCGTGGAGGAGACGGCCTCGCGTTCGGCGTCGGGGTAGTGTTCGTCGAGGTACTCGCGGCACTGCGCGAGCGCCTGCGGGTGGCTGGCGACGGTGTGAAACGTCTCCTCCTGTGCGATGAGGGCGTGGTTTATCGGGGTGACTATCTCACCGACGACGGCCACCTCGTAGTCAGCGAGGGCGTCGAGGCTCTCGGAGACGCTCCCGCCGATGCTGTTCTCGATGGGGACGACGCCGCGCTCGTACTCGCCGCTCGCGACGAGCGCCACCACGTCCGTCTTCGTCTCGCGAAAGGAGACGTCGTCGCTGACGGCGCCGGCGGCGCGATGGGAGTACGACCCGGCGGGACCGAGGGTAACCGTCCGCATGGTATAGTCGAAGAAGCGCACAAGAACGTAAAAGGCCCCCGACACGCCGTGGCGTCGGGGCGCGACTCGGGATGTATGATAGGCTACGACGCGGCTGAAACGCACTGCGCGCGCCGTCTCAGCGGTTCGCGGTGTGGACCGCGCGCCCGTCGGCCGCCAGCGCCGCCTCGCGGACCGCCTCCGCGAGCGTCGGGTGG
>Ga0207719_100150_pt1 | contig 56579 bp, 59 predicted proteins | sample A23P1SouthBayCA_2_FD_187279 | JGI IMG/M metagenome (GOLD analysis project Ga0207719, IMG submission 187279) | Aerobic enrichment media microbial communities from Eden Landing Ponds, California, USA - A23 P3 (3) (SPAdes) | ecosystem: Environmental > Aquatic > Marine > Unclassified | place...
CGTGGGCGACGTCCGCGAGCCGCTCGAAGTCGGGCGTCTTCAGCGAGGGGTTCGCGATGGTCTCGACGTGGACGAACGCGGTGTCCTCGTCGATCCGCTCTGCGAAGGCGTCGTAGTCGAGGGTGTCCACGACCCGGATGTCGACGCCGCGGCGCGTCGCCATCTTCGTCAGGTAGGTCGCCGTCCCGCCGTACATATCCGCGCTCGCGACGACGTTGTCGCCGGCGTTGGCGAGCATACTGGTGATCGAATCGAGCGCAGCCATCCCCGAGGCGGTCGCGACCGCGGCGACGCCGCCCTCCAGAGCGGCGAGCCGCTCTTCGAGGATCCGCGTCGTCGGATTCGAGATCCGCGAGTAGACGTCGCCGTCGGCCGAAAGCGCGTAGAGGTCGGCGGCGTGGTCGGCGTCCTCGAAGGCGTAGGAGGTCGTCTGATAGAGCGGCGGTGCGCGAGCGCCCGTCGCCTCGTCCGGCTCCTGACCGGCGTGTAGACTCCGGGTGTGGAACCCATCGACCATACTATGTATAGTATGCATATTCCCACACAAACTTATAACCAGCGGTTACGGGACACGGGTCCCAGTTGTGGGGCTGGCGCGACGAAGCACCTAACTCGGGGCCGTCCGATCCGTCGATACGATGAGCGACGAGGCGTCGTCGGACGAGGCCAGCGGCGACAGTGCGGGAGAGGCGTTCGAGCCGGCGTACGCCGATCCGGACAATCCGTACCTTCGCGATCCGGACACGGACTTCGCGCCGGTCGAGGAACTGACCCGCGAGGAGGCACAGTCGCAAGCAGCGGCGCTCCGGGAGGCGATCCGCGAGCACGATTACCGCTACTACGTCGAGGCCGATCCCCTCATCTCTGACCGTGCGTACGACGAGCTGTTCGCCCGGTTGCAGAGCCTCGAAGCCGAGTTCGACCTCGAACGCGAGACCAGTCCGACCCGCCGCGTCGGCGGCGAACCGTTGGCGGAACTCGAAACCGTCGAGCACACGGCGCCGATGCTCTCGATCGAACAGTCGACGGAAGCCGAGGAGGTCCGCGAGTTCGATCGCCGCGTCCGCAACGCCGTCGGCGACGTCGACTACGTCTGCGAACCCAAGTTCGACGGCCTCTCGGTGGAAGTCGTCTACGAGGACGGCGAGTACGTCCGCGCGGCGACGCGAGGTGACGGTCGACGCGGCGACGACGTCACCCGACAGGTGCGGACGATCCGGTCGATCCCGCTCGAACTCGGCGGCGACGTGCCCGACTTCCTCGCCGTTCGCGGCGAGGTGTTTATGCCGCGAGACGCGTTCCGCGAGCACAACCGCGAGCGCGTCGACGACCCGTTCGCGAACCCCCGGAACGCCGCCGCCGGGACGCTCCGGCAACTCGACCCCTCGGTCGTCGCCGACCGACCGCTCGATTGCTTCTTCTACGACGTGTTGGACGCGAGCGACGTTCCGGACAGCCAGCGGGCGACGTTCGACGCCCTCCGCGAGTGGGGCCTCCACGTGAACGACCGCGTCGAGGCCGTCCCCTCGATCGACGAGGCGATCGACTACCGCGACGCCCTGCTCGACGCCCGCGAGGACCTGAACTACGAAATCGACGGCACCGTGATCAAAGTCGACGACCGTGAGGCCCGCGAGACGCTGGGGACGACGAGCCGAGCCGTCCGGTGGGCCTTCGCCTACAAATTCCCGCCGCGCGCGGAGGTGACACACGTCACTGACATCGTCGTCCAGGTGGGCCGCACCGGTCGGCTCACGCCCGTCGCTCTCTTGGACCCGGTCGACGTCGGCGGCGTCACCGTCTCGCGCGCATCACTCCACAACCCTGAGGAGATCGAACGCCTCGGCGTCGACGTCGGTGACGAGGTGCGCGTCCGCCGCGCGGGCGACGTCATCCCGGAAGTCGCAGAGGTGATCGAAAAGCGCGCCGCGGGAACCTACGACTTCCCCGAAACGTGTCCGGTCTGCGACAGCCCTGTCGAGCGCGACGGCCCGCTGGCGTTCTGCACCGGCGGTCTCACCTGCGACGCCCAGCTCGTGCGGACGATCGTCCACTACGGCAGCCGGCAGGCGCTCGACATCGACGGCCTCGGCGAGGAGCGCGTCGAACAGCTCGTCGATACAGGCGTGCTGTCGACGTTGCCGGACCTCTATCGGCTCTCAGTCGACGATATCGCCGATCTGGAGGGCTGGGGCGAGACGAGCGCGCAGAACCTCGTCGACGCCGTCGCGGCGACGACGTCGCCGCCGCTCTCGGACTTCCTCGTCGCGCTCGGGATTCCCGAGGTCGGCGAGAGCACGGCGCGAAACCTCGCCGCGACGTTCGGCGACCTCGACGCCGTGATGGACGCCTCCGAGGCGGACCTGCGAGCGGTCGACGACGTCGGCCCGACCGTCGCAGCGCGCATCCGCGACTTCTTCGCGAACGAGCAGAACCGCGCGGTCGTCGCGGAACTGCGCGAACTGGGCGTCGAGCCCGAATCCGTCGAGTCGACAGGCGGCGACGAACTCGACGGGCTGACGTTCGTGTTCACGGGCTCGCTCTCGGTGACGCGCGCCGACGCCCAAGAGGTCGTCGAGCGTCACGGCGGCACGGCCACCGGGAGCGTCTCCGGGAATACGGATTACCTCGTCGTCGGCGAGAACCCGGGCCAGACGAAGCGCGACGACGCCGCAGACAACGACGTGCCGACGCTCACAGAAGAGGAGTTCGCGGCGCTCCTCGAAGAACACGGGATCGAGTATCCGCCAGAAACGGAGTGACCGACCGATCTGGCTCGACGTGACCGAGCAGCGGTCCTCAGAGGTCTTCGCGCTCGAACGCCCAGTAGCCGATGGCGGCCGGCACGGCGATCCACGCGAGCAAGAGCAGAAAGAGGAACCAATCGGTGAAGTAGAACGGCATCGACTCCTGCAGGGTCGATCCGAGGACCGCTCGCTCCCCGAACGTGGTGCTGAGGAGCCGCGCTCGCGCCGGCTCGTAGTACAGACCGGCCGCGAGTGTCTCGTAGGTCTTCAGCGGGTTCACGTACTTCAGGAACACGCCAAGCTGGACGCGCGTGAGATCGGCGACGCTCATTCCGACCTGCTCTGCGGCGTAGTTCAGCAGCTTCGGGATCCCCTCGGCGATCGACCCCCAGAGGACCGCGAAGACGAAGTACAGCCCCATCGTCGCGAGCGTCGCCTCGCGGTTCGAGTCCGCGAGCGCGGAGAGGCTCAGCCCGATCGAGACGAAGGCGACGCCGAGAATCGCCGTGAGCGCGACCTGCGGCACGAACGCGCCGAGCTGCAGTCGCGTCCCGGTCGCGACGAGGGCTACGAACGTCGCGAGGAACCCGACGAGCAGCGCGGCCACGATGACCGTCGAGCGGCCGAGAAGCTTCCCGACCACGACGTCGAGACGCGAGTTCGGCAGCGACAGCAGGAGCTTGATCGATCCTGTCTCGCGTTCCTCGGTGATCGATCCGTACGACGTCGAGAGCGCGATGAAGCCGAGCACGAGCGCGAGCAGGGCCGGGAACGAGAAGCTGAACACGCCGAGGTTCGCGAAGAACCCGAAGAGGTTCGATACCTGTCGGTTCGCCGGCGGGAGCAGGACGCCGAAGAACAGTGCGCTGGCTCCGCCGAGGAACAGGGCGAAAAACAGCGTCGAGCCGTGGAGCCACCGCGAGCGGATGGCGTCGCGGAACTCCTTGCGGGCGACGGCCTGCCAGCTCATTGTCGCACCTCCACGTCTTCGGCGGCCGATCCGGACGACGTCCCGCCCGCCGTCTCGACAGCGTCGGCCTCGGCAACGCCCCCTCCCTCGGTGTACGCGAGGAACAGGTCTTCGAGGGACGCCTCCTCGGTCGTGAAGTCGGTGACGGCGACCCCGCGGTCTTCTAGTTCCGTGACGACTCGGGTCTTTGCGTCGCTGTCGCAGGCGACCCGGAGTGCACCGTCGCCGTCGCGGTCGACGCTCTGGACCCCGTCGAGGTTGCCGACGGCAGCGAGAATTTCGTCGTCGACCGGGTCTCCGACGGAGACAGAGAGCGTGGCGTCGGCGTCGGTCGCCTCCCTGAGGCCGTCGATGGAGTCGACGGCGACGAGTTCGCCGTCGCGGAGGATTCCGACCCGGTCGCAGACGGCCTCGACCTGTTCGAGGATGTGGCTGGAGAAGAAGACAGTCGTGCCTCGTTCAGCCTCCTCGAGTACGATCTCACGCATCTCCTTCGCGCCGGCCGGGTCGAGCCCCGAGGACGGTTCGTCGAGGACCAGGAGGTCGGGGTCGCCGACGAGCGCCATCGCGAGCGCGAGGCGCTGGCGCATCCCCTTCGAGTACCCGCCGGCCTGTCTGTCCGCGGCGTCGGCGAGCCCGACGCGGTCTAATACGTCGTCGGGGTCGTCGTCGACCTCCTTGGAGTCGATCGCGAATTCGACGTGGGCACGGCCGGTCAGCCGATCGTAGACGTCGAATCCCTCCGGGAGGACCCCGGTTCGCTCGCGGACGGCGACGCTCTCCGCGCGGGCGTCGTGACCGAGTACGGTCACAGCCCCCGCTGTGGGGCGGACGAAATCGAGGAGGATGTTGATCGTCGTCGACTTCCCCGCGCCGTTCGGGCCGAGAAAGCCGAACACCTCCCCCTCCTCGACAGTCAACGAGAGGTCCGAGACGGCGGTGACGTCCTCGAACCGCTTCGTCACCCCGTCGAGTTCGATGGCGGCCATAGGCGAGGGTTGTCAGGTCCGTGCATAAAGCGTTTGGTGGCAGAATCAGCTCTGAGATTCGTTCAGGACGAGGCTCGCCGCGTCTGCGTCGCGTTCTTCTCGGATGTACTACACTTCGTCGTCGGGATCGTACTGTTCACGCATCCGTTCGACTTCCGTAGCGTAGCGCTCTCGGACTTCGTCGTCGACCGGTTCGAGGTCGTCACGGTCGACGTCCACGGCGGCCGTCGTTCCGACCCCGCGCTGTCGCATTATCGTCGTCGACACCTGCTTGCGACGGTGTTGTGACCCGTCCGGCGTCGCGTACACCATATCGACGAGTCCGCGGTCGGTGTACGTCCGTTCGACGAGCCAACAGCGAACCGTGTCGTCGGTGGAAGCGTCGCCGTCGTCCATATTTGAGGATCGGCGAGGAGCGGTTTGTAGCTACCGTCTCGGAGGCTCGACGGTCGCGCGGTCAACTTTCTTACTGTTGTTCGGCGTATCTTCCAGTATGCCCTCCACACGACCCGCCGCCGTTTACCGGTGGCTCACCGCGCAGCGACAGCTCACGATATTCACGGCGCTCGCGCTCGCGCTCCCGACGGCCTACGCGTTCCAGTCGCGCGTCGGAACGGATGCGGGCGGCTTCTTGCTCCTGTTGCTCCTCGGTGTCGGCGTCCCGACGGCGTACGACGAGTACTGGCCGCCCTACGATCGGGCGTGGCAGGCGATTCTCTGGATCGTCCTCGTGGGAGCGGTGGCAGCAGCGGAGTTTACGGCGTTTTATCTCATCGGAACCGACGTCTTGGGGTTCGCTCCTCATTCGAGCACCGCCGGCGCGTTCCTCCTCACGAGTCTCCAAAACCTCGCGTTCCTCACTGTCCGCCGCCGAGCGGCGCAATCGTAACTGTCCCAGGTCACACCGCCACCCGCGGATCACGTCACTCTCAAGCCTGTTCGCCCGCTACATCGACTCAATGGAGCGCAGCGAACTTCGCGACCGCGCCGCGGAGTTACCGACCGAACCCGGCGTCTATCAGTTTCTCGACGGCGAGGACGTCCTCTACGTCGGCAAGGCCGTCGACGTCCGAGATCGCGTCCGCTCGTACGCCGACCCGCGCGGCGAACGCATCCGGCAGATGGTCGAGCACGCTCGGTCTATCGACGTCGCCGTTACCGACACCGAGACGCAGGCGCTGCTGCTCGAAGCGAACCTGATCAAGCGCCACCAGCCGCGGTACAACGTCCGATTGAAGGACGACAAATCCTATCCGCTGGTCCAGCTCACTGATCATCCGATCCCACGGATCAAGGTCACGAGAGATCCCGACCCCGGTGCGACCGTTTTCGGCCCGTTCACCGACAAAGGCCGAGTCGAGACCGTGGTGAAAGCGCTCAGAGAGACCTACGGCCTCCGCGGCTGCTCGGAGCACAAGTACGCGAACCGCGACCGCCCGTGTCTCGACTACGAGATGGGCCTGTGTAGCGCGCCCTGCACCGACGAGATCGACACTGACGCCTACCGGGAGGACGTCGCGTCGGCGGTCCGCTTCTTCGAGGGCGAAACCGGCGTTCTTGCCGATCCGCTCCAACGGGCGATGGAGAACGCGGCGGAGGCCGAACAGTTCGAGCGCGCGGCGAACCTCCGGGACCGACTCGATGCGGTCGAATCGTTTCACGGCGCGGGCGAGGAGGCCGTCTCGGCACAGTCCGACGAACGGGCGGTCGACGTTCTCGGCGTGTCGGTCGAAGGCGACACCGCAACCGTCGCGCGACTCCACAGCGAACGCGGCCAGCTAGTCGACCGCTCGCGACACCGCCTCGACGCCCCCGAAGGAGGCGAGCGGTCTGCCGCCGTCCTCACGGCGTTCCTGACGCAGTACTACGCCGAGCGCGACTTCCCCGATGCGATCCTCTGCTCGGAACGTCCGGACGACAGTGACGTGACGGCGTGGCTCAAGGCCGAGGGTGTCGACGTCCGCGTGCCCGGTGCGGGACGCGAGGCGAAGCTCGTCGACCTCGCACTCAAGAACGCCCGGAGCGGGCCGGACCGCGACGACGAACTCGGCGCGCTCGCGAACGCACTGGGGCTGTCGACCGTCGACCGGATCGAAGGCTTCGACGTAAGCCACGCCGGCGGGAAAGCCGTCGTCGGCAGCGACGTCTGCTTCGTCGACGGATCCGCGGAGAAGTCCGACTACCGCCGGAAGCGACTCCCCGACGGGAACGACGACTACGCGAGTATGCGCGCACTCGTCCGCTGGCGGGCCGAACGGGCGGTCGAGGGACGAGACGACCGCCCCGATCCCGATCTCCTGCTGATCGACGGTGGCGACGGTCAGCTCGGAGCCGCACAGGCTGCCCTCTCCGAGACCGGCTGGGACGTGCCAGTCGTCGCGCTCGCGAAGGAGGACGAACTCGTCGTCACTCCTGATCGGGTTTACGACTGGGCGGACGACAATCCCGCCCTGCACGTCCTCCAGCGCGTCCGCGACGAGGCGCACCGCTTCGCGGTCCAGTACCACCAGACGCTCCGCGACGACGTCCGGACGGTGCTCGAAGACGTCCCGGGTGTCGGCGCCGAGACGCGGCGGGCGCTCCTCAGGCGGTTCGGGAGCGTCGAGAACGTCCGTGCGGCGTCGACTGCGGATCTGACCGACGTCCCCGGCGTCGGCGAGAAGACGGCGCAGTCGATACGCGAACGGCTGTGATGCGTCTGCGGGGTCCTGCGACCGCGCGAATATGGCCTGTTGGGGCGAACAGTCGACACACGTCCCTGCTCCCGCGCCGACGTGCCGAGCGACCGCTGCCCGGCGCGGGACCTCGTTTAGGTCACGCCGGGCCTGGCCCTGGAATCGGATATAAATGCTCGGTCGGAGACCGATCGCGCCTCCGCTCTGCAATGCAGTTCGCAGTGTAGTTTGGTACCACTAGGCAGAATCCTTAATACTCTTTCCTGCACCAGGTCGAGGTATGGACGACATCTTCGTCGCACGGGTAATGTCCTCGCCAGTACACACTGTCTCGCCGGACACGCTCGTCGAGGAGGCCGCACAGAAGATGCTGGACGCAGAGATCGGCTCGGTCGTCGTCGTCGACGACGGCCAACTCGTCGGGATCTTGACCAACACCGACTTCGTGAAGATCGTCGCCGAGCGGAAGCCGAAAGATCAGACGCCCGTCTCCGCGTACATGTCCGACGCCGACGTCACGACGACGGCGCAGGTCCCGATCGCCGACGTCGCCGACTCGATGATCGAACACAGCATCCACCACGTGCCCGTCGTCGACGCCGACGACGCGGTCATCGGGATGATCACGACGACCGACCTGGCGTCGTACATCTCGCATCTCGAAGCCGCGAAGGCGTAGCCGGGCCGAACGACTGTCGCACCGACGAAAAAACGTATTAGCGTCACTCTCGAAGCGCGTGGCGTGACTGGTCCCTCCCTCTCACGCCGTTCCCTCCTCCGCGGTGGCGCCGCCGCGGGCCTCGCCGCGCTCGCTGGCTGCGGCGCCGTGGCTGCCGCGGGGCCGTGGGCCGTTCCCGTGCCCGACGGGGTCTCACACCAGGACGTCGCCGTCGTGCGCCCGCCACACCGGGATGTCGCGATCGAGCACCTCCGCGACCTCCTCGAGCGTGCCGAACCGATCGTCGAACGCGCGCGCTCGGCGGGCGTCTTCGAGGGCGAGCGGTTCCTCGGCTACGAAGGAAGCGTCGCGTCCGCGCGAGAGTTCCTCGACGGCTCGCACGCGGCCTCGTTCGATACGATCAGCGAAGCCCGGTACCACGTCCGGTACGTCGCCGAGACGTTCGGCGTTGCCGCCGCCGGTCTCGATGACGTGTCTATCGGGCCGTCCGGTGCGGCACAGATCGGCCCGGCCGCGGGCATCGACGACCTGGTCGGGACGCTCAGTTACGAGAGCGACGCACCTGCGGAGACGATGGTCTGGATCGACCTCGTGGAGTCGTGGCTCCACGCGGCGATGATCGCCGGCAAGAACGCCGAGGTCGACCGCGAAGAACTCGCAGAGAAGCCCGAACGCGTCCGTAAGAAGGCGCTGGCTCGGGCCGTCCGAAACCACGAGCGCTCCGTCCGGTTTCTGAGCGACGCCCGCCAGTTCTATCGGACGTTCCGTGCTCGGCAGTCCGCTCCCGCGTCGGTCGGACTCACGGCAGCGCGCGAGACGTACCGCGAGCGTGCACAGGCTTCGTCGCACGACAACGAGTGGTACCACGAGCGTCACACCGACGAGGAGACGCCGCGCGACACCGCGTGGAATCGACTCTTGACGCTCCATCCGGGTGAAAACAGGCTCGACGACGCCGAGTGGGCGCGTCGAGACGGGCTCTCCGGGCTCGAAACGGTCCAACTCGCGGAAGCGGCCGTCGAATTCCAGGGCTTTTCGACCGGCCGCGACGCCGTCGAGCGGTTGCACGGTCGCCAGTCGGTCCCGAAGCGACTGCTGCTCGACGCGAAACGGCGGGCCGTCGACGGCGCGTACCGGATTGCCGCCGCGGGCGACCCCTTCGAGAAGTGGCTCCTGCGTCGGGCGGCGATGTACCTCTCGAAGGGAGACGGCTTCCTCACCGACGGCGAGATCCTCGACAACTATCCGCGAGCGCACGCGCTGGCCTGCTACGGGGTTGCGGTCGGTGTCGTGGACTCGATTCCGTCGGTCGCGAGCGTCGTGACGGACTGAGGCGCGTCCGAGCGGTGAAAAATCAGGTGTAGGGGACGTTCGGCTGCTCCGTTCGGGTCTACGCGATCTTCTCGTACTGCTCTGCGAGCTTGTCCGCGGCGTCGTCCATCAGCTCCGCCTCGTAGTCGTCGAGGTCCCACTCGACGACCTCCTCGACGCCGTCGGAGCCGAGTTTGACGGGGACGCCGAAGGCGGTGTCTTCGTAGCCGAACTCGCCGTCGAGAGCGATCGACCCCGGAAGGACCGCACCCGTGTCGCGGAGGATGGACTCGACCATATGTGCGACACCGGTCGCGGGCCCCCACTGGGTCGCGCCCTTGCGTTCGATGACGTCCATCGCGGACTCCTGGAGGTCGCCTAAGATCTCCTCGCGCTCGTCGGCGGAGAACTCGGGGTCCGTGCCGTCGACGCGGACCTTCGAGAAGACGGGGACCTGCGCGTCGCCGTGCTCGCCCAGGATCGTCGCCTCGACGTTCTTCACGGGCACGTCGAAGCGCTGGCTGAGCACGTAGCGGAAGCGCGCAGAGTCGAGGCGGCCCCCGAAGCCGATCACCTTGTGGCGGTCGCGGTCGCCGGACTCGTAGAGGTGGCGGTTCAGCAGGTCGACGGGATTCGAGGTCGTCACGGACACGAAGTCGTCGTTGTGCTCGGCGAGCGAGGAGCCGATATCGGCCATAATCGGCGCGTTGTCGCCCGCGAGGTCGATCCGCGTCTGCCCGGGCTGGCGGGGGATCCCCGCAGTGATGACGACGACGTCCGAGCCCGCGGTGTCCTCGTAGGTGCCCTGTACGACTTCGGTGTTCGAGTCGTAGGCGATCCCGTGGTTCGTGTCCGCGGCCTGTCCGACTGTCTCGTCTTCCTTGTCGGGGATGTCGACGAAGACGAGTTCGTCTACGACGTCACGAAGCGCGAGGTTGTACCCGGCGGCGGCACCGACCGTTCCGGCGGCACCGACTACACTGACTTTCGTCATATCAGCCGAAACAGGGTTCGGAATTCGATTAAACGCTTCGGCTTCGCGGGTCGTCGGATCGCAGTGAAACAGGTGGACGTGAACTGAACTCAGTTACAGTCCGGACGGACCTTGAGCGCTGTGCCGACGCCGCGTGACTGCCAGACGAGGCTCGACTCGCAGCCGTACCGACAGTCATCGACTTTCGTGGATCGAATCCCTTCCGGTACGGTTCGGCACGCCTCGCAATGCCCGGCGGTCACAACGAGCGCGACGGGACTCCCGAGAGTGAAACGATCGGGGAGTACGTCGCGAGAGTGAAATCTTCGATTTCACGAGCGCGACGGGATTCGAACCACGGTCGCTCCTTGCAGTCGCTCCCTGCTTCGAATCCCTTGCGGTACAGGCCGACACGCCTCGCTTCGCTCGGCGGTCGAAACGAGCGCGACGGGATTCGAACCCGCGACCATCGGATTAGAAGTCCGACGCTCTGTCCGACTGAGCTACGCGCCCTCGTGGGTAGGCACTCGGTGGGCAGTAAAAAGGGATGTGGCTTTCGTCGCCGACGTGCCCGCGCGAGCGGAACTCGTAAGGTCGGGTGCCGTGAATCGACGCGTAATGAAGGTCATCGGTACCGTCGGACTGCCCGGAAGCGGCAAGGGCGAGGCCGCCGCAGTCGCCCGCGAGGCTGACGTTCCGGTCGTCACGATGGGCGACGTCATCCGCGAGGCCTGCCGCGAGCGCGGCTTCGACCCCGCAGAGCACCACGGCGAGATGGCGCGAACGCTCCGAGAGGAGGACGGCCCCGCGGCGATCGCCGAGCGCTCGCTGCCGCTGATCGAAGCCGAACTGGAGACCCACGACACCGTTCTCGTCGACGGCCTGCGCTCGGACGTCGAACTCGATCGCTTCCGCGAGGCGTTCGGCGAAGACTTCCTGCTCGTGAGCATCGAAGCGCCCTTCGATACTCGTGCCGAGCGACTGCTCGACCGCGCCCGCGACGATTCCGACGTCGACAGAGAGTCCCTTCGGGACCGCGAGGAGCGCGAACTCGGGTTCGGAATGGGCGAGGTGATGGACCGCGCCGACGTCGTCGTCGAGAACACCGACACCCTCGACGCGTTCCGCGAGCGCGTCCGCGCGATCCTCGACGGCGACCTCGCGAGCGTCGACGACGACGAGTCCGTCCAGGTCGCGTCCGACGTCCTCGACCCGTCGGCATCGGACCCGACACCTGAAGCGAACGCGGGTGATCGCCGATGATCTACCGCGTCGAGGCCCGGATCGTCGCACCGGTCCGCGATACGGAAGTGACCGCCCGCGTCGAAGACGCCGTCCGGAATCTCTTCCCGAACGTCGAGTTCGAGCACGAAGCGGGCGAAATCGTGGGCGAAACGCACTCGCTGGAGCGATTCTCCGAGCGCCTCCACGAACAGGAGATCCTCGACACGGCCCGCCGAGAGTTCTTCAAGCGGGCGGACGAGGACGGCTTCTCCTTCGCGCTGAAGAAGCAGGCGGCGTTCAAAGGGGTCATCAACTTCGCCGTCGGCAACCCCGACGAACTCGGCGACATCCAGGTCCACGTCACCGTACGCGAACCCGACGTCGAGGCGTACATCGACCACGTCGCGCCGCCGACCGAGGAAGGTCGTCCGGTCGACGTCGAGGACCGCGACTGAACTGCGGCCTCGGGATAGGGACTCGGACCGCGTCGGCTCCGACGTCTCAGATTGGCGCGAGTAGTATCGCCAACACGGCCGCGATGAAGACGATTTTCAGCGCCGTGTTGACAGCGATGACTTTCGAGCCGAAGCGCGGTCCCCAGATCCCGTACTGGAACGGGATCGAGCGCTTGAACGTCGAAACCGCGAATGAGATGATCCCACCGAGAAGCATCGTCGCCACCGCAGTCCGCGGCGTGAACGTCGAGCCGATCATCGGTGCGATCGTCGCGGCTCCGGTCGTGGTGTCGAACGCGAAGACGCCGACCACCAGGAGCGACGCCGCCGGCAGGCCGAGCAGCGCAGTCAGTGGCTCTGCGACGCTCGTGATCGACTGGACGTCTTGCGTCCGCACGAGCAACGTCACGAGCACATAGACGACGGCGAGCCGCGGGACGATCCGCCGAATCTTCGGCCAGGTCTTCTCGGCCGCAGTGTGGAGTACGTCGGGGATCGACTCCGACTCGTCGTCGGTGGCGTGGTCCGCCGTCGCCGCACGCCCGCCGTCGCCGACTGCGCTCTCTGCGCCGCCGTCAGTCGTCGCCGAGTCGTCCTGTCGATCCGCCTCTGTCCCTCCCCGCGGGAGCAACACCGCGCCGGCGAGGACGCCGGCGATCGTGATCCCGAGCGCGATCGCGGCGCGCGAACCGACGTAGAGCAGTCCGACTTCGAGGCCGAGAATCGGGATCAACACCGGCGCGTAGAAGGTGAAGATGTGCTGGACGAACCCGAAGAACGTGTTCATCGTGACCGCGATGAGCGTCTCGGCGTCGTCGAGCCGTCCCGATTCGCGGAAGTCCGCGAGCATTCCGTACCCCGCCGTCGTCGAGGCGGCAGTCGTGACGATCGCGGTTCCGACCTCGTCCGGGAGGTTCGCGGGGCGCGTGAGGTACTTCGAGAACGTGGCGATCTTCTCGACGAGGCCGAAGCCGACGGCGACGTTAGCCAGAAAGACGCCACCGGCGATGAAGACCGCGATGCGGGCGACTCGCGGCGCTACCTCGACGAGCACGGGCCAGACGGTGTCGACGGCCGCTCCCGGTTGCACGTCTCACCCTCGGAACCCCGCGGACTAATCGGCGTCGGTTCACGGAGTCGAGATGGCGGAGCGGCGCCGGCCTCGATCACAGGAGCAGTTGCACGGTCGCAAAGAGGACTACCACCCCGAGAACGTCGCAGGTGTTGGTCACGATCGGGATCACGACGTCGTCGGGATCCAGTCGGAAGCGGTAGGCCACGTAGGTCACAGCGACCGTCACCGCGATCGCGAGAATCGCCAGTGCGATGCCAGACGCGAGCGAGATCGCGACGACGGTCTGGGGTGCCAACTGCGCGCCACTCACGAGCGCTGTGAGCCCCCACGCGCCGACGCCGACGACCGGGAAGATCGAGACCGCGAGCGCGAACGTCGCGAGCGCGTTGCCGGCGAGGTTCTCGTCGCGGGGGTCGAACGAGAGCGTCCCGAGGTGGAATGCCGTCGAGAGCCTGGCGGCGAGGATGCTCCCGAGGTTTCCGGCCGTCCCGATCGTCACGGGAACGAGCGCGAGCAGCGTCGGGTACTGGAGCAACTGGGTCTCGAACCGGCCGAGCACGAGGCCGCTCCCGACCTCGACGAGCGTCAGGACGAGCAGGATCGGCAGCATCGCCCGCGTGATCGCTCGTACGGTCCACTCGGTCGACACTTAGATCACCTCTGCGAGCGCGAGGACGATCCTGACAGCCGCGAGCAGGAAGAACACGCCGAAGACGTCGCCGGTCGTCGTCACGAGCGGTCCGACGAGCGTGTCGGGGTCGCGGCCGCGTCGGTAGCCGGCGAACACCGCGGTGACGACGACCGCAGAGAGCGCGATGCCGGAGAGCAGCCCCGCGAGAAGTGCGATCGCGACCAGTACGGGGAGCGGCGCGACCGAGCTTCCGAGCAGCGAGAGAATCGTGAAGACGGCGACGGCGGCGAACGCGGACGCCAGGAGGCCGTTCGCGAGCGCGGCCGCCACTGCCGACCGGAGCCGTTCGTCGCCGCCACGGACTCGCGGCTCGACGAGCCCTTGGTGGAGCGCGGTCGAGATCCGTGCGCCGAGCGAGCCGTAGACGTTGCCGCGGGTCGCAAGCAGTGCGGGAACGAGCACGAGGAGTCCCGAGACGTCGCGCAGTTCCGCGCGCATCCCGCTGAGTACGACGCCGGCGATGAGGCCGCCGACGAGGCTCGCGGCGAGCGCCGGGAGCGCCTCGCGGTAAGCCTCGCGTGCGGCGTCCCGGACGGTCATACGGGAGTCGAGAACGCGGGGGGTAAAAAATCGGGCGTGTCCTGGATGCGGACGCCGCCACAGCCGCTACGTTCGAGTCGGAGTTAGCCGAACGGGCCGAGACCGCCGCCACCGCCGCCGCCGAGGCCGCCCATTCCGCCGCCTCCGCCCTGATTCTGGAGCTTCTTCATCATCCGCTGCATATCTCCGTCGCCCATCCCCTGGAACTGCTGGATGGTCTGCTCCATCATCTTGTGCTGTTCGAGGAGTTCCTGGACCGTTTCCTCGTCCTTCCCGGAGCCGCGGGCGATCCGGCGGACGCGGGAGGCACCGATCGAACGCGGATTCTCCAGTTCGTTCTCGGTCATCGAGTCCATGATGACGTCGAACGAGTGCATCCGATCCTGGGTGACGTCCATCGCGTCGTCGGGGAGTTGATCCTTGAAGCCGCCGCCGAGACCCGGGATCATATCGAGGACCTGATCGAGCGGGCCCATCCGGTTCATCGCCTCCATCTGCTTTTGCATATCCTTGAGGGTGAACGAGCCCTCCATGATGTCTTCGGGGTCCCAGTCGTCGTCTTCCTCCTGGGTCTCGGCCATCGCGCGCTCGACGCGCTCGGAGAGCTGTTTCAGGTCGCCCATCCCGAGCAGTCGGGAGATGAAGCCGTTGGGCTCGAAGCGCTCGATGTCCTGGACGGTCTCGCCCGTCCCGAGGAAGGCGATCGATGAGCCGGTTTCGTTGACGGCCGTCAGCGCGCCGCCACCCTTCGCCGTCCCGTCGAGTTTGGTGACGACGACGCCGCCGATGCCGATGGCGTCGTCGAACTCACGAGCCTGCTCTTTCGCGCCCTGCCCGATCGCGGCGTCCAGCACCAGGAGCGAGCGGTCGGGATCGACGACGTCTTCGATCTCCTCGATCTCGGCGATGAGATCGTCTTCGAGCGCGTGTCGACCGGCAGTGTCGACGATGTGGACGTCGGCGTCCGCGGTCGCTTCGAGGCCCTCGCGGGCGATCTTGACGGGATCGGACTCGTCGGGGTCGCCGTAGAACGATACCTCGGCGCGCTCGCACATCTGCTTGGCCTGATCGTACGCGCCGGGGCGGAAGGTGTCCGTCTGAATGACGGCGGGGCGGAGTCCCTTCTTCGAGAACCACCACGCCATCTTGGCGGCGCTCGTGGTCTTCCCCGAGCCCTGGAGGCCAGCGAGGAGAATCGTCTGCGACTCCAGCGGTAGCTCGGTGGATTCGCCGACGAGGTCGACGAGTTCCTCGTAGACGATCTTGAGGACGTGATCCCGCGCGGACGTGCCGGCGGGCGGTTCTTCTTCTGTCGCGCGTTCTTCGATGGACGAGGAGAGGTCCATCACGAGACTGACGTCGACGTCTGCAGAGAGCAGCGAGCGCTGGATCTCCTTGACGATCTCCTCGACGTCCTCCTCGTCGAGGCGGGATTTCCCCTGCAGTTTATCCAGACTGCTGCGGAGGGAACTCCCGAGATTGTCGAGTACCATTACCACCTCCTACGCCGCCACGCGGGTAAAGGCTTTTTCTGCGCCGCGGACGACGCTGCGATGATGGCGGTCCTTCCCGACCTCTCGACGTATCTCGCTTTCTGTGCGGCCGCAGTCGCTCTCATTCTCACGCCGGGACCGGACACGATGTACGTCCTCACGCGGGGGATCCAGAGCCGCGACGCCGGCGTGCGCTCCGCGCTCGGGGTCGCGACGGGAGTGCTCTTTCATACCGCGGCGGCGTCGTTCGGCCTCGCTGCCCTCCTCCGCGCAGCGCCCGCGGCCTACCAGGTCGTGAAGTACGTCGGCGCGGCGTATCTGCTCTACCTCGGCGTGCAAGTGATCCGCAACGACGAGTTCGGGTCGTCGGCGCGGTCGGACTCGGGCACAGAGACGAGCGGAGACGCAGCAGCGGCCGCAACCGCGACCGGAAGTTTCCGCCGGGGCGTCCTCGTCAACGCGCTCAACCCGAAAGTCGCGCTGTTCTTTCTCGCCTTTCTCCCCGGGTTCGCCGGGCCGGGGCCGGACGCCGCGCCGCGGATGCTCCTCCTCGGAGCGACGTACGCCGCCTTGACGGCGGTGTATCTCGCCGGTGTCGGCATCGCGTCCGGACGGGTCGGACGGGCGCTCTCCTCGCCGGCGACGACCTCCCGGCTGAGTTGGCTCGGCGGCGGCGCGATGATCTCGCTCGGACTGGCGCTGGCGGTCGAATAGCTCTCCCGAGCGCGTCCCAGGCCCGTTCGCACGGTGTTCGTCTCACGACGGCACACACTCCTATGGGGGGGCTCCAGAAACATCATATATGTTTATTATATTTACAGTCGTATAGGAGGTGATTATGACAGAATCGATCAGACTCAACAGAATTGGTACGGTTTTTTCCGGGCTCTCGTTCCCCGTGTCGCCGTCGCGCGTGACCAGCGAGTGCGGAGATCTGACGGTCCGACTGGCCGACGGTTCGGTTACCGTGGGCGAGGTAATTCAGCAGTCTGGCACTGACCGCTTCACTTCGAGCGACGACCTCGAACTGGAGTTTCTGAACCTCCTGCCCAGATCGGCAGTCGGCGAACCGTTCCAGTCCGACGGCGACGCATAGGCGGCGGAGTTTTCGAAAATCGAAACGCGGCTACGGCTATCGCAGAACGGCTACGGTTCCTCGCCCACCAGGCGTTCGACCATCCGCTCGGGGTCGAACCGCTCGATGTCGTCGTAGCCCTGTCCGACGCCGAGGAACAGGATCGGCTTGCCCGTGACGTACGCGATGGAGATGGCCGCGCCGCCGTTGGAGTCGGCGTCGGCCTTCGTGAGGATCGCGCCGTCGATCTCGGCGGCGTCGTTGAACGTCTTCGCGCGCTCGACGGCGTCCTGGCCCGCGACCGCCTCGTCGACGAACAGCGTCATATCGGGGTCGACGACACGGTCGATCTTCTCCAGTTGGGACATCAGGTCGTTCGAGGTGTGGAGCCGACCCGCGGTGTCGCCGAGGACGACGTCGATGTCGTGCGCCTCGGCGTACTCGACGGCGTCGTAGAGCACGGCGGCGGGGTCGCCACCCTGCTCGTGGGCGATGAGTTTCGTGTCGAGGTTGTCCGCGTGCTTTTGGATCTGCTCGTTCGCGCCGGCGCGGTAGGTGTCGCCGTTCGCGAGGACGACCGAGAGCCCGCGGTTCTCGAAGTAGCGGGCCAACTTCGCGATGCTCGTCGTCTTCCCGACGCCGTTGACGCCGGTGAAGACGATCGTGACCGGCTTCTCCGCCGACTCGACGCGCGCGTCGAAGTCGAACTGTCCCACGCTGATGACTTCGTAGAGCGCGTCGTGGAGTGCGGTCTCGACGAGTTCGCCCGTGGTCTCGACCTGCGCGCGCGTCTCGCCGATCATCTTCTCGCGGACGGTGTCGAGGATCTCCTCGGCGACGTTCATCTCGACGTCGCTTTCGAGGAGCGCCATTTCGAGTTCCCAGAGGGGGTCTTCGAGGTCTTCTTCCTCGATGATGACTTTCCCCGTGGCGAACGCTGCGGCGCGCTTGAGCCGACCGGGGCCGGAGTCGTCTTCCTCGTCTTCGTCCTGCAGCGCGGCTGCGGCCTCCTCGGAGGCGAGCGAGGCGGGCTGTTCGTCTGCGTCCTCTGCCTCGGTCGCCGCGGTCTCACCACTGGTTTCTGCTACGGCTTCATCGCCGGTTTCCGCTGTAGTCTCGGACGTCGCGCGGTCTACCTCAGTGGTCGCAGTTTCCGCGCTCTCGTCGCCGGCTTCGGCCGCTTCCGCGGCGACGGTGTCCGGTTCGGTGGTCTCGCCACCTTCCGGCGCCGTTGCGGTCTCCTCCTCGGCGGGTGCTTCCGTCCCGACTCCGCCGACGGCGTCCTCGGTGTCCGCCGCCTCGGCCTCGGATTCGTCGAGTTCGGCCGCTGATTCCTCTGCTTTCTCTTCGGCCGTCTCCTCGACGTCTTCGCGGAAACTGTTGAGCTTCTTTTTCAGTCCGTCGAACATAGTTGTCTGCCGCTGTTACGTGGTCGTCTACCGTCTGGGTGGCGCCTCTACGGTGGCGCACCCGTAAATCGAGTCTGCGGTTGCGTTATTCGTCGTCGCCTTCCTGCATCTGCTGCATCTGCTGCATCTGCTGTTGCTGCATCTGCTGTTGCATCTGCTGGGCCTGCTGTTCGAGCTCGGAGCTCTCGTCTTCGAGTTCGTCGATGTCCTCGCGGACCTCGTCGATGCGGTCGTCGAGGGCGTCCTGCTTCGTCTTCAGCGCGCTGACGGCGTCGTCTGCGGGCTGTTCGGCCGCGAAGTCGCCGCCGAGGTCGACGATGACTTCGTCGATGTTCTGGATTTCCGCGCGGAGGTACGCGCCGCCGCCGAGGGGGACCTGCACGGTCGACCCCGTCTCGAGCGTCTCGATCGCCTCGATCGCTTCGTCGATCTCCGTCTGCTCGGACTGGAGGTCGTCGATCTCGGATTCCAGCGTCTCGATCTCCTCGTCGATCGCCTGCAGTTCCTGCGAGAGCTGCTGGAGTTGCTGCTGACCGCCGCCGCCCATCATGCTGCGGCCTCCGTTGTGACCTCGGCGATCTCGATCTGGGTCCGCTTCAGACCGTGCTGGCTGCCGACGTTCGCGTAGACGCGCTCGCGAGCGACGTTCTCGTTCGGAGCCTCGACGACTGTGTTGAACTCGCTGAATCCGTCGCGGCTCTGGAACCGGCCGCTCACTGCGAACTTACTCATACCGTTCGATTCCCGAGCGAGCGGGAAGTATCTTCCTACTCGCACTCCCGAAAACGGGCGCGAGTCGCGCCGTGAGAGCGGCTCTCAGAAACGCCGTTCGGAGCAAAAGTCGGAGGCGGCGATCGTACTGGACGCTCCTCTGCAAACGGTGATACCGACGGGGAGAACGCGAGGTTACTCGAGGTAGCCGAGGGCGTCCTCGATCCGGCTCAGTTCCGGGCCGGTGGTGTCCTCGCCGGCGACGTAGCTGGTCTCGTTGGCAACGAGCCCGGAGCCGACGAGCGGTGCGCCGTAGTTGACGGTCCCGATGTCCGCGCGAACGTCGAGGTGCGCTTCGAGCGCTTCGAGTTCGGGCTCGCGGGATTTCGGGTGACACAGCGCGCCCTCGTTGGTCGCGACGGCGGCCGTCCCGACCGTCTGGACGTCCGCGAGGTCGCCGCGTTCGGCGGGAACGCCAAGCGCCGATTCGACGGCGTCGACGGCCTCCTCGGAGAGGTCGGGGTGGACGTACGCCCCGTAGTCGTTCGCGAGAACGACGTTCCCGGCGGCGTTGATGTGGCCGGGCAGTTCTGCGACGGGGACGCCCGCGGCGGATTCGATGGCCTCCTTCTCGCGCTCGGTCGCCTGGCTCGTCACCAGGATCCCGTTCTCGTTGCCGGTCGCGAGCGCGCCGACGGTTCCGGAGCCGCCGACGGTCGTCGTCACGGCCGGAACGTCGAGTTCCTCGGCCATCGCGTCGACGACGTCGTCTTCGGCGTCCGAACGAACGATGAGTACGTCGTCCGTCGCGCGGGCGAACACGCCGACGTAGGGCGACCCGGCGAAGGAGGCGCGGAGCACGTTATTCTGCCGGCTCCGCTTCGACGATGGACTCGCCGTCCTCGTCGAACCGGGCGGCGCGGACGCGGAGCTTGCTCGGGGGCTTCTGCTTGCCGCGTGCCCACACCGTCTCGTTGAGCGAGGGGTCCAGACGGACGTCGTCCTCCTCGACCGAGAAGTGCTTCGCGAGGTGCTCTCGGATCAGAGACATCGCTCGACCCGCGCGCTCGTGGGCGGGGACGACGCTGACGTCTCGGAGCGGTACCGTGATGACGCGCTCTTCGAAGTCGCTGGCACTCATCCTTACTCGTCCGTGTCACTCCGCCGCCAGTTGCGACGCTTGGGGTTTCGCGTGACTTCCATATCCGTCTTCATCATCACCCAGGCCGGAACGCGCGCGTTCTGACGCTCCAGTTTGGCCAGCCGCTTCTTCTTGGCCTTCGACTTCTTGCTCATAGTGCTCGTCTGTTTCCCCGGATCGCATAAAATCTTGTTCCTTCGACGCCGCTCGCGTGCGAGCGCCTCACAGCCCCGAACGACGCTGTTTCACCCCGATCTGCCCCGTGCCGAGCTGTCGCTGCCGCGCCGTTTCGAGATATTCAACACCGCCCGTGTCGTCTCTCACGTCAATGCGTAATCTGACTGCCTCCGTCTTTCTGCTCGCGGCCGCCATCTGGGGCACCGCGTTTATGGTGACGAAGGCCGGCCTCGCGTGGATTCCGCCCGCTCTCTTTGCTGCGCTTCGCTTCGACCTCGCTGCGATCGTGCTCTTCGCGCTCGCGACGTGGCGCGGCGATCGAATCCGTCCCCACGGTTCGGAGTGGCGGCCGATTCTGACCGGCGGCGTGCTCCTCATCGGAATCCACCACGCGTTCTTGTTCTCCGGACAGGTGTACGTCACGAGCGCCGTCGCGGCCGTCCTGCTCGGTCTCATCCCCGTCATTACGCCGACGCTGACGCGACTGTCGTCGACGCGAGAGCGACTCACGCCGATCGGCGTTCTCGGGGTCGCGCTCGGCTTCGTCGGCGTCGTCACCATCGCGAATCCGGATCCGGCCAACCTCGTCGGTGCGGACCTCCTCGGAGTGGTGCTCGTGCTCGGTTCGGCGGTCACCTTCGCCGTCGGCGCGGTGCTCACGCACGACGCCGCCGACACGATGCCGATGCTGGCCGAACAGGCGTGGATGATGTTCGTCGGCGCGGTCGTCCTCCACGTGACGAGCGTCGCGCTGCCATGGGAGTCGGCGGCCGACGTCGTCTGGTCGCTCGAAGCGGTCGTCTCGCTCGGGTACCTCGCCGTCGTCGCGGGCGCGGGCGGCTTCGGCCTGTACTTCTGGCTGCTCCGCCGCGTCGGCCCGGTCGAAGTCAGTCTTCTGGAGTACGTCATTCCGATCTTCGCCGCCGTCTCGGGGTGGATCGCGCTCGATGAGCGACTCGCGCCGACGACCGTGCTGGGCTTTGCGGTCATCTTCGTCGGGTTCGTACTCGTCAAGCGGACGACGATCCGGAACGAACTCCGCAGGTGGCGAGACGGATCGACGCCGCAGGCGCAGCAGGCCGATTGAGCGCCGGTGATCGCTCAGCCCCGCAGCCGGTGACTACCCACCCCCGCAAGCCTCTCTCACAGCGGGAATGCTGCGACCGTCTCGTACACCGGACCGTCCGACCGCAGCGTGCTCTTTTTCAATCTGATCTCGTCGACGCGGAACGAGCCGATGTCCGGATCCGTCTCGCGGACGACCCGCTGCACGAGGTCTTTCCCGCGCGCGTCGTCCATCCGCGCGATCGTGACGTGCGGCGTGAAGTCGTGATCGTCGCCCTCGAAGCCGATTTCGGCCAGTTCGCGCTCGACGGCGCGCTGGAGCCGTCTCGTCTCCGCACTGCCGGCACCCTCGCGGACGCCCGCCCAGACCACGCTGATGTAACTCTGTGACGGAAAGACGCCGAAGCCGCCGATCCGAAACTCGAAGGGGTCGACGTCGGCGTCGGCGACCGCGCGCCGTATTGCTGCTTCGATCTCCTCGATCCGATCCGGATCGATCTCACCGAGGAACTGGAGCGTCAGGTGGGCCTGCTCGGGGTCGACGAAGCGGAGTCCCTCGGCGTCCGCGAACCGCTCTTGGGCGTCCGCGACGGCCGCCGCGAGCCGATCGGGAAGGTCGATGCTGACGAAGAGGCGCATACGTCGGCCTACGCGCTCGGCGATGAAAACGCTCCGCCCGCGAGTGAGATCACGGTGCTTCCGTTCGGTTTTCTGTCCAGATTGCGGACTGGATCACGAATTTCGCCCGCTTCGCCCGCCGCGAGCGGGAAACTTATGCCCGTACCGCCATCGAGAGAGACACGATGACAGGCGAGGGCTCGGGACGATCCCGAACCGACCGGACGGCACTCGATCCACCGGAGTGGTTCCGCCAGCAGGCAGTCGTCTCTGATCCCGATATCTACGAGACCTTCGCCGACGAGTGGCCCGACTGCTGGCGTCGGGCGGGCGAGTTACTCGACTGGGGGGATTCCCCCGAGGCGATCTTCCGCGGCGGGGAGACGCCTCCGTTCGAGTGGTTCCCCGGCGGGACGCTCAACGCCTCGGTCAACTGTGTCGACCGCCACCTCCCAGAGCGCAAGAATCAGCGCGCGCTCGTCTGGGAGGGCCACCTCGGCGACTCCCGGAGCTACACCTACCTCGAACTCCACCGCGAGGTCAACGCCGCGGCGGCGGCCCTGCGCGAGTTGGGCGTCGAAGCCGGCGACGTCGTGACGCTGTATCTGCCGATGGTCCCCGAACTCCCCGTGACGATGCTCGCGTGTGCGCGCCTCGGCGCGATCCACAACGTCGTCTTCGCGGGCTTCTCCGCGGACGCACTCGCCGAGCGGATGGCCCGCTCGGACTCTGCGTACCTCGTCACCTGCGACGGCTACTACCGCCGCGGCGACGCCATCGCGCAGAAGAACAAAGCCGACAACGCCCGCCTCGCGCTCGATCACGACGTCGAAGTCGTGGTCCTCGATCACCTCGGGCAGGGCGTACACCTCGGTCCGGGCTATCACGACTACGGTACGCTGATCGACGCCCACCGCGGAGACGAGGTCGACCCCGTCCCGCGGGCGGCCTCGGACCCGCTCTTTCAGATCTACACGTCGGGGACGACCGGCGAACCGCGCGGCGTCACGCACACGACCGGCGGCTATCTCGCGCACGCCGCGTGGACCGCGCGCTCCGTGCTCGACATCCGGCCGGAGGACACCCACTGGTGTTCGGCAGACATCGGCTGGATCACGGGCCACTCCTACATCGTCTACGGGCCGCTCGCACTCGGCACCACGACGATGCTGTACGGCGGCACCGCCGACCACCCGGAGAAGGACCGCCTCTGGGAACTGGTCGACCGCCACGCCGTCGACGTGTTCTACACCGCGCCGACGGCGATTCGCGCGTTCATGAAGTGGGGTGCGGAGTACCCCGACCGCCACGACCTCTCTAGTCTCAGGCTTCTCGGCAGCGTGGGCGAACCCATCGACGAGCCCACCTGGCGCTGGTATCACGAGCACATCGGCGGCGGCGAGTGCCCCGTCGTCGACACCTGGTGGCAGACCGAGACCGGCGCGATCCTCGTCTCGACGCTCCCCGGCGTCGATGCGATGAAACCCGGCGCGGCGGGCAAACCGCTTCCCGGCATCGACGTGGCGGTCGTCGACGGCCGCGGCGAACCAGTCGAACCCGACGAGTCGGGCGAACTCGCGATCACTCGCCCCTGGCCGGGGATGCCGCGCGCTCTCGCGACCGGCACTGACTGGGGGGCACACGACGGCGGCCCCTGGCGTTACTACCCGGAAGACGGCGCTCGCCAGGACGCGGACGGGTACATCACCTTCCTGGGACGCATCGACGAGGCGGTCAACGTCGCCGGCCGCCGGTTCAGCACGATGGAACTGGAGTCGACCATCGTCGGCGTCGCGGGGGTCGCCGAAGCGGCCGTCGTCGGGGCCGACCACGACACCACCGGAACGGCGATCTACGCGTACGTCGCGCCCGAACGCGACGCGGCCGAATCCGACCTGCGCGAGCGGATCCGGGCGGCGGTCGAGGACGCCATCGGCGGCGTCGCCACCCCCGAGGAGATCGTCTTCACGCCGGATCTCCCCAAGACACGTTCCGGAAAGGTGATGCGCCGACTCCTGCGGGCGGTCGCTAACGACGAGACGCTTGGTGACACCTCGGCGCTCCGCAACCCCGAGATCCTCGGTGAGATCCGGTCTCGAACGCGGGAGCGATAACGTTTCGCAAGTCTAGATAAAAGCGAAACTACGACGCTGGCCGCTCCGTGCGTATCAGAGGCCCTCAGAACGAACCCTTCGTATACTGCTAGATCAACCAACACCGAGATCCACATCTTTATTTCGCTTTCTTTGAATATGTCGAAACAGAATGTCGCCCCTCGACGCCCGCGAGTACGAGCGCCTCCGTCGGGCCACCCGAACACATCGTGAGGATCTCGTGCTTCGACTCGGCGGTGAGGTCGGTCTCCGTCCGGCGGAGATGGCCCGCGTCCGCCTGGGCGACGTCGAATCGCAGGACAGCCACCACTTTCTCGCGGTGCGCGACGGGGACGGAATCACACGCGAGGCGTACCTCCCGACGGACGTCGAGCACGATCTCCGCAAGTACGCTGGCAGCGTCGGCGTCGGCGACGACGAGCCTCTGCTGACGGTCTCACCGCGGCGACTCCAGATGCTCGTCGGCGACGTCTCCGCGCGCGTCGAGGGCATCGACGCCTCCTCCCGGGACCTCCGCTGGCACTTCGCGGCCGAACTGATCGACACCGGCGTGCCCCCGCACGTCGTCTGCGCGATCGGGGGCTGGGAACGCTTGGACAGCCTCGAACCGCTGCTTACCGACCCCGACCGCGAGGACGTCGCGGCCGCGTTGGCCGACGACGACGGGCCTGACGTCTCGGCGGAACTCCGCAAGGACGTCGAACTCGCGGCCGACCTCGGAACCGCACTGGTCGGCGCCGCGACGGGGGGAGAGGTCGCTCAGACGTCGTGTGAGCGTCTGACGGCGGCCGACGGAATCCGGTTCGCGTGGCTCGCCGAGCGGACCGGAAACGGGTTCACGTTCCGAGGAGCCAGCGGCATCGACGAGGCCGCTGTCGAGCACGCGCTCGACGAGCACGAAGCGGCCGCTATCGACGCTGTCGAGACGTCGACAGTCGGGGTCGAACAGGCCGCGGACGGGCCGCTCGCACTCGTTCCAGTCGTGCGCGAAGGGGCCGCCGCGGGCGTGCTCGCGGTCGGCACTACCGACGCGGTGCGCGAGGACCGTCGGGACGCGCTGGCGGTCCTCGGGACGCAGGTCGGGCACGCGCTCGCGGCCGTCGAGCGGAAGCGCCTCCTACTCGCCGATACCGTCGTGGAACTCGATTTCCGATGCCCGACCGAGTCGTCGTTCGTCGCCGACCTCTCGGAGGCACTCGAGTGCCACGTGGAACTCTCCGGGATGGTCCCCGTCGGCGGTGGGTCGCTCCTGTACTACCTCGTCGTCGAGGGCGCGGGCGCGGATCCGGTGCTCTCGCACGCTTCGGCGGCCGACGCCGTCGCCGACGCCCGTCTCATCGAGGATTACGGCGACGGTGCCTCCGTCGAGGTCGTCGTGGACGCCTCGCCAGCCCTCGCGGCCGTCGAGAGCGGGGCTCGCGTTCGATCGTTGCGCGCCGACGGCGGCGATGCGACGGTCACGGTCGAACTGCCCGGCGAGGCCGACGTCCGCGCGGTCGTCGACGCCGTTACCGACGCGCATCCCTCGGTGTCGCTGGCGGCGAAACAGCAGGCTGACCGCTCTGTCGAAACTGACCAGGGCTTCCGCGAGCGCCTGGCCGACCGGCTCTCGGACCGCCAGGCGACGGTTCTCCGGGCGGCGTACCACAGCGGCTACTTCGAGTGGCCTCGCGGCTCGACCGCCGAGGAACTGGCTGATTCGCTCGACGTCTCCTCGCCGACGCTCCACAACCACCTCAGAAAGGCCCAGCAGAAGCTTCTGACCGCCTTCTTCGACGAGACACCGGGGTCACCGTCGACCGCCGATCGTCGCCGCTGAGTGGCGTGAATTCGTGGCAGAAGACTGACTCTAACAGTAATAATTGGTATAATTAGAGCCTCCGCTTATGTAGGGGTGACCGATTGTGAGTGATAGACTATGGGAAATGATGACGTAGAACTCGAAGCGCGGCTGGCCGAACAGGACGTCTTCGAGCCACCGGCGGAGTTCACCGGTCAGGCCAACGTCTCCGACGAGGGCATCTACGAGGAGTTCGAGGAGAACTGGCCCGAGTGCTGGGAAACCGCGGCGGATCTGCTCGAATGGGAGACCGAGTACGGCACTGTCTTAGACGACTCGAACCCGCCGTTCTACGAGTGGTTCACCGGCGGCGAACTCAACGCCTCAGCGAACTGCCTCGATCGGCACCTCGCGGATCGCGGTGACGAGGCCGCCATCGAGTGGGTGGGCGAACCCGTCGACGAGGAGAATCGTACCTACACCTACGAGGAACTCCACCGGGAGGTCAACGAGTTCGCGGCCGCCCTCCGAGATCTCGGCGTCGGCGAGGACGACGTCGTCACGATGTATATGCCGATGGTGCCGGAGCTGCCGATCGCGATGTTGGCGTGTGCGCGGATCGGCGCGCCGCACTCGGTCGTCTTCGCCGGCTTTTCGGCGGACGCCTTGGCGACGCGGATGAACGCCGCGGACTCGGAGTATCTGGTCACCTGCGACGGCTACTACCGCCGCGGCGACCCCCTCGACCACCTCCAGAAAGCCAATCAGGGCCTCGACTCCGTCGAACATCCGGTCTCGGACGTCGTGGTCGTCGACCGTCTCGGCCCGAACGGCGACGACTTCGGTCACGACCTCACAGACAATCAGCACGACTACGACGACCTCGTCGCCGCCCACGAGGGGGCAGCGGTCGACCCAGTCGCCCGCGACGCCGAGGATATGCTGTTCCTGATGTACACCTCGGGAACGACCGGCCAACCAAAAGGTGTCAAGCACACGACCGGCGGCTATCTCGCGTGGTCGGCCTGGACCTCGCAGGCCGTCCTCGACATCGAACCCGAAGACACCTACTTTTGTTCGGCTGACATCGGCTGGATCACGGGCCACTCCTACATCGTCTACGGGCCGCTCGCGCTCGGTACCACGACGATGATGTACGAGGGGACGCCGGACCACCCCGAGCGCGACCGCCTGTGGCAGATCATCGAGGATTACGAGGCGACGCAACTGTACACTGCACCGACGGCGATTCGCGCGTTTATGAAGTGGGGCACGGAGTACCCCGACCGCCACGACCTGTCGAGTCTGCGTCTCCTGGGGACGGTCGGCGAGCCGATCAACCCCCGCGCCTGGAAGTGGTACTACCAACACATCGGCGACGGCGAGTGCCCCGTCGTCGACACGTGGTGGCAGACCGAGACCGGCGGGATGATGGTCACGACCCTGCCCGGCATCAAGGATATGAAACCCGGTTCTGCGGGGCCACCGCTGCCGGGACTCGACGTCCAGATCGTCGATACCAACGGCGACGAGATCGACGCGGGCCGCGCGGGCTACCTGACGGTGCAGAAACCGTGGCCCGGGATGCTGCGGACCCTGTATAAGAACGACGAGCGATACATCGAGGAGTACTGGGCAGAGTACTCCGACACCGACAGCGACGACCCCGACGACTGGGTGTACTTCCCGGAGGACGGCGCGAAGATCGACGAGGACGGCTACATCACCGTACTGGGCCGCGTCGACGACGTGATCAACGTCTCCGGGCATCGGCTCGGAACGATGGAGATCGAATCCGCCATCGTCGGCGTCGAGGGCGTCGCCGAGGCCGCGGTCGTCGGCGGCGACCACGAGGTGAAGGGCGAAGCCGTCTACGCCTACATCATCACCGAGGAGAGCCACGAAGGCGATGCGGACCTGCGCGAGCGGATCATCGCGGGCGTCGAAGACGCAATCGGACCGATTGCGCGCCCCGAAGAAGTGATCTTCACGCCCGAACTCCCGAAGACTCGCTCGGGGAAGATTATGCGGCGACTGCTGGAAGACATCGCCAACGGTGAGGAACTCGGCGACACCTCGACCCTTCGGAACCCCGAGATCGTCGAGGAGATTCGCGCGAGCGTCCAGGACTGAGAACGATGAACCACACTATATCTCGAAGCCACTATGATGGATAATTCCGGACACGAACAGGACGAGACCCGATCCGACGACACGGACGGACGCATCGCAACCGACGGCGGGGTCGACACCGACGCCGACGTCGACTACCTGGAGGCCGAAGTCAACCTCCTGAAACCGAGTACGCCCTTTATGCGCGACCACCTCAAGCAGGTCTGGGCGGGCTTCATCGCTTGGGTGATCCTCACCTGGGGACCGGTGACGGCGACGTATCTGGCCCCCGAGGTGATGACGCAGCCGATTCCGGTCCTCAACTTCCCGGCGCACTACTTCTCGGTGGCGTTCCTCGCCCCGACGAGTTCGCTGGTGCTCGCGTTCCTCTACTCCCGAAGTCGGGACAAACTCGACGAGAAGTACGGCATCGATCACTCCGCTGGGGCGGTCGAATCCCAAGACGACGTCGACGCCGACGCGGCGGCGACCGACGGAGGTGAACCCCGATGAGTTCGCTTCTGGGACTCGCGCTGCAGTCGGGCGATCTGCTCCCCGAGGCGCTCGACATCTCGTTCAAGCCGATTCCGGCCGTGATGGTCATCGCGATGCTTGCGCTGTTCCTCGTGGTCGGCTACCTGTTCAAGGTCGCCGACACCGAGGGAATGTGGGTCGCCGGCCGCTCGATCGGGAACATCGAGAACGGGATGGCGATCGGCGCGAACTGGATGTCGGCGGCGTCGTTCCTCGGCTTGGCCGGGTTGGTGGCGCTGTCGGGCTTCTACGGCCTCGCGTTCATCATCGGCTGGACGGCGGGCTACTTCGTGCTCCTCATCTTCCTCGCGGCGCAGATGCGCCGCTTCGGGAAGTACACCGCGCCCGACTTCGTCGGCGACCGCTTCAACTCCGACACCGCCCGCGCCCTCGGCGCGGCGACGACGATCCTCATCGGCTTCGTCTACTCGGTCGGTCAGGCGCGCGGGATGGGGCTCGTCGGCCTCTACGTCTTCGGGACCGACTACGTGACGATGGTCGTCGTGATGATGGCCATCACGGTCGCGTATCTGACCCTCTCGGGGATGATGGGCGCGACGAAGAACATGGCCGTCCAGTACGTCATCCTCATCGTCGCGTTCCTCGTGGCAGTCTACGTCGTCGGCATCGTCAACGGCTACTCGACGTTCCTGCCGCAGATCGAGTACGGGGCACTCATCAACGACCTCAACACCGAGTTCTCCGAACCCTTCGTGAACGCCTCGTTCTTCCTCTGGATCGCGACCGCGTTCTCGCTGGTCTTCGGGACCTGCGGCTTGCCACACGTCTTAGTGCGCTTCTACACGGTCGAAAACGAGCGGACCGCTCGCCACTCTACCGTCTGGGGACTGTTCTTCATTATGCTGCTGTACTGGGGCGCGCCGGCGCTTGCGGCCTTCGGCGTCGATCTCTACGACGCCTCCCAGTACGGGCCGACGTACGCCGCCTCGGGCGGGATGTCCGGCGGCGAGGGTGACCTCATCGTCGTGCTCGCGGCACAGCTCTCGAACCTCCCGACCTGGTTCGTCGGCCTCGTCGCCGCCGGCGGTATCGCCGCCGCCATCGCGACGACCGCCGGACTGTTCATCACGGCGTCCTCTGCGGTCTCACACGACATCTACACCAACATCATCAACCCCGACGCGACCCAGCGCGAGCAGGTGCTGGTCGGCCGCGGAACGATCGTGCTCCTCGGTATCATCGTCACGATCACGGCGCTTGACCCGCCGGCGCTCATCGGCCAACTCGTCGCGCTGGCGTTCTCGCTCGCGGCGATCGTCCTCTTCCCGATGTTCTTCCTCGGACTCTGGTGGGAGAACACCAACCGTGCGGGCGCGCTCGCCGGGATGAGCGTCGGCCTACTGCTGTGGATCGCGGCCGTCGTCAACGACCTCATCCTCCCCTTCAGCCAGGCCTTCGGCGACGTCGTCCCCGCCATCGGCGCGGCGCTGGTCGGCACGCCGCTGGTCTTCGCGATCACGATCGTGGTCTCGCTCCTCACCGAGGAGCCGCCGGAGTCCACGAAGCGGCTGGTCCGGCAGTGTCACAGCCCGAAACCGATGTCTCGCACCGAGAGCGCAGAAGACGTTGCGGCGACTGACGGGGGCCAGGCCCCCGCTGATGACTGATGTATGACAACATTCTCGTTCCGACCGACGGAAGCGACACCTCCGAGGTCGCGGTCGCCCACGCGATCGACCTCGCTGAGAAGTACGACGCCACGCTGCACGCGCTCTACGTCATCGACGTCGACGCCACGAGCTACTCGCTGGGGACCGAGCAGGTCGACCGGCTCCGTCAGGGGCACCTCGACGAGATGCCGGAGGTCAAAGCGAGCGCCGACGCCGCGACCGGCCACGTCGCTGAGACGGCCGCCGAACGCGGGCTCACCGTCGAGGAGCACGTCCGGGCCGGTCAGCCGGCGCGGGCGATCCGGAAGTTCGTCGACGAGAACGAGATCGGTCTCGTCGTGATGGGCTCGCACGGCCGCTCGGGCCTCTCACGGGCGCTGCTCGGCAGCGTCGCCGAGAAGGTCCTGCGCGAGACGCAGGTGCCCGTGTTAGTCGTCGACGAGCACGGCGAAGACTGAGTACGGCGGCAGCGTGCACGATCGCGTTACCTTCTGATCGCTTCTGTTGTTCTCTTTCCGTTGTCCTCTGGTTCTGCAGCGCGTGCGCATCGCTCCCCACCGCAACCCAGTGACGCAGTCCTTAACCGTCCTGACCGCAAATTAGGCGGTATGACAAACGGCGAGCGAGACGACCACGAGTTCTCCTCGGGTCAGGGATTCGACGAGGACTACGAGGAGTTCACCCTCGACCCGCCGGAGCTGAAGGTCGATCCGACGAAGGTCGATCCCGTGGACAGCCGCGTCGTCACGGACGAACTCGACCGGCGAAACATCGCTTCCGATCAGGTCGACGTCGAACAGCTCGTCGACGTCGGGCTCTCGTATATGCAGATCAACCGCTTCGAGGAGGCGACCGAGACCTTCGAGCGCGCGGCGCGCTTTGCCGACGAGGACTCCCTCGACGCGCAGGAGGCGTGGGTGAATAAGGGCGCGGCGCACGCCGAACTGGAGGAGTGGGACGAGGCGATCGGCTCCTACCGCGAGGCGCTCCGCATCGACGACGACTCCGAGCACGCGGCCTCCGCCGAGACGAACCTCGCGTACGCGCTCTGGAACGCCGGCGAGATCGAAGAGGCACTGCGCCACGCCGAGCGCGCGGTCGAGATCGACCCGCGCTTCCCGCAGGCGTGGTACAACCGCGGCTTCTTCCTCCGCGAACGTGGCCTGAACGAGGAGGCCGTCAACGCCTTCGACAACGCGATCCGACTGGGAATGCGCACTGCCGACGTGCTCGAAGAGAAGGCGGCCGCGCTCGAAGAACTCGGGCAGGACGAAGAGGCCGAACAGGCCCAACAGCAGGCCGACGAACTGCGGCAGGAACGCGAACAAGAGATGCTGCAACAGCAACAACAGAACCGGTGATGCTCCTGCGCGAACGACAGACACCGGAAGGACTGCTCGTCTCCGTTTGCGACCCCGAGTGTCTGGGCGAGACCTACACCGAAGGCGACATCTCTCTAGAGGTAACGGAGGCGTTCTACGGCGGCGACGAGGCCGCCGAGGCCGACGAAGCCACTGTCGTCGACAGTCTCACGCGGGCCAGCGTGGCCAACATCGTCGGCGAGCGCGCGGTCTCCGTCGCTGTCGACGCCGGCATCGTCGACGAGGAGCGCGTACTCGACGTCGACGGGACGCTTCACGCGCAACTATTGTGGATGTGACGCGGCGGGGCTAGTCCGCCGTTCCTGGCCGGGGGAACGCTATCGTGACGACGCTGCCTCTCGGCTCGTTCTCGTCGAAGCGGAGCGTTCCGTCGGCTCGTCCGACGATGAGTTTCACGAGCCACAGTCCGAGGCCGCTGCCGTGGAGCAGTGGTTCGATCTCCGACTCGCCGGTCAGGACCGCGCGCTCCATCTCCGGAATTCCCGGGCCGTCGTCGGCCACTTGCACCTGAACCGTGTCTGGGAGGTCCCGGACCCGGACCTCGATAGCTGGCCGCTCTCGATCGGAGTGGGTCACTGCGTTCTGTAGTAGCTCTTTGAGCGCACGCCCCACCGCACCGACGACGACCTCCACGCGCTGCTCCGGTAACTCGGTCGTGATAGTTGCCGCCGGATGCGACTTCCGCACCGACGACGTGATCTGCTGTGCCACTGTGGCGAGGTCGACGGCTTTCATCGTGGGCGGGTCCGAAAGCACCTTGGTGATCGCTCGTTCTTTCGACGCCATCTGCGTCAACTGATCGCTGTTCGCGCGGATCTTGGCCGCCGACTCCTGGATAAAGGGATCTGTCGTCCGATCCTGGATCGACTCGGCGTACCCGCCGACGATGTTCATCTTGTTGTTGAGGTTGTGTCTGAGGACCCGATCGAGCACCTGTAACTGCTGTTCCCGCTCTTTCAGTTCGCTTATGTCCCGGAGCAACGCGACGGCGCCAATGACCGTCCCGTCGTCGTCTTCGAGCGGGAAGACGACGCTCCGAACCGGGCGTCGTTCCCCGTCGGAAGTCGTCTGATGCTCGAATTCGACTCGTTCGCCGGCGAGCGCTCGCTCCATCTGCGGGACGACTTCCGCCGCCACGGACTCCTCGAGCGCCTCCGAGAGCGGCGTTCCGCGTGCGTCGCCGTCGAGGCCGTGAAACGATCGAAACCCGCTGTTCGCGAAGAGGACTCGGTGGTCCGTGTCGACGGCGACGATCCAGTCCGTCGAACTCTCGACCGCGTATCCGTACTGCTTGAGCTTCCGGCGCCGCTCCTTGCGCTCGGTGATGTCGCGCATCGTCGCCACGATACCGACGACCTCGCCGTAATCGGACCTGAGTGGATAATACCGGATGTCGAAGTGGTGGTCGTCGCCATCGGGACCTTGGCGGACCATCTCGTACTGGTGCGTCGTACCCTCGAATACGACGTCGAGTCGCGGTTCGATCTCGGCGAACTGTTCGGGTCCGAGAATTGCTTCCAGCGTGGTGGTTCCGATATCGTCGTCGCTGAGGCCGTGAAACTCGCGGTAGCGCTTGTTCGCGAAGAGGAGCCGGTGTTCTGTGTCCGCCGCGGCCAGGAGGTCCGTCGCCTGTTCGACGGCGCGCTCGTACTGTCTGAGCGTCCGCTCTCGCTCCTTGCGTTCGGTGATGTCACGCTGATTGACGATGATCCCCTCGACGTTGGCGTCGGCGAGGCGGTTCGTCCCGTAGCTTTCGATCCAGACCCACTCCCCGTCGGCGTCTCGTATCCGGAACTCGGCGCGTGGCCCTCTCCCCGTCGTCGTCAGTACCGTCTCGAGTTGATCGGCAACGCGTTCGCGGTCCCGCGGATGAATGTACTCGAGCGGATTTTCACCGACCAGTTCGTCCTGACTGTACCCGAGGATGTCTTCCACCGCCGGGCTGTTGTACTGGATCCGCCCGTGCTCGTCGAGGAGGGTGATGAGGTCCGAGGACTGCTCGATGAACGCTTTGAACCGTTCGAGCTCCCGTTCGTATCGCTTCTTCTCGCTGACGTCTTGGACGTACGCGACGAACCGGTCGTCGCCGAGCGACATCGTATCGAGGAGAACGTCGATTCTCCGCCCGTCCGCGTGCACCAACTGATGCTCGCTCCGGGCGCGCCCCGTTTCTTTGACCTTCGCGAACGACGACGGGGTCGCTGCCCCTTCGGGAAGGTCAGTAACGCCTTCGATCGATAACGAGAGCAGTTCTTCCCGTTCGCGTCCTACCATCTCGCAGGCCACCGAGTTGGCGTCGACGAACTCACCGGTGGCGTCGGTCACGAACACTCCGATCGGGGACTCCTCGAAGTAGGCTCGGTACGATTCCTCCTCCCCGTCGGTGTCCATATCCCGTCTTTCATCTGTGCGTATAAATTAAATTGGCTCTGTTCCTCAGAGAATTACAGGTTCGCCCGATGGTGTGACCAAATGCAAGCCCTCCCGAAGTCGCGTTCGATGTACCGACACGTTGTCGAGGGAACCATCCTTGTCGTGGGAGACGGGTCCCAGATCGTGATAGCCGAAGTATCAATTAATTAACCGTGATACCGTATCGGTTCGTATGAGCGAAACAACAGAAACCGAGGTTCACGACATTCTCGTCCCGACCGACGGGAGCAAGGCGGCGATGAAGGCCGCGCGGCAAGCGATCGACCTGGCGAAAAAGAGCGACGCCGCGGTCCACGCGATGTACGTGATGGATATGGGTGACGCCGACTTCGTGGCGGTCCCGAGCGATATCGCGGAGACGCGGAAGCGACTGGAAAAGAAGGGACGAGGCTTCACGGACGATATCTCGGAGTTGGCCGCCGAGGCGGGCGTCGACTGCGTCACCGTCGTGAAGTCGGGCATCCCGGAGGACGAGATCATCGAGTATGCCGAAGACGAGGGTGTCGACCTCATCGTCATCGGAAAGCGCGGTCGCTCGGACCCGGACAAGCCCCTCATCGGGTCGACGACGAACCGCGTTCTCGGCCGGACGGAGGTCCCCGTCCGCGTCGTCTGACCGAGCCGGGGGCAGCGAGCTGCCGACTCATTTATTTAAACACATAGAACCGCCAATTGCGTTCTCAACAAGGCCATCAGATTGGGTGCTCGTACACTTGCGACGGCTGTGAGCAGGCTTACGACTCCGGCGGGCCATTCACGCTAGAGACGCCGACTCGGAGTTACTGGAGATAGCCGAGGTCGCTGAGCCGTTCTTCGAGGTCGTCGTCGCTCTCGGCGGCGTCTTGCAGCTGATCGATGTCGTTCTTGTACACGTCGAGCAACTGTAGCGCCGTTCGGAGCTTGTAGTGTACTTCGGTGTCGTCAGTGTTCTCCAACGCTCCGCGGAGAAGCGTCCGGACGGTCTCGATCGTTTCGTCGGTCATCGTGCAGAACCGACGAACACACGATAATAAGTATTATCTTCTTGAGCTATTCGCCCGACGTCTAGACGCCCACGCACCGTAGTTTCTGGATACCCGATAGAGCAGAACGTAAACCTCTATTTTGTGGTCGAACGTTTATTCCAGGACATATCCGAAAACGACTCTTCTGCCTCATCGTCCGCAACAAGGGAGCGAATCGTCTCCGAACGCATCCCGTGGCAGCGACCGCCCGGACCGAAGCCGTGTTAGTGCTGGGACGCTAACGGGTCTTCAATGGGAACGCAGGAAACGTATCCAGTCGACGTCGCGTCGATCCGCGAGGACTTCCCCATCCTCGACCGGAAGGTCGGCGGCGACATCGAGACGCCGGGAGAGGGCCCGGACGACACCCGTCCGCTCGTCTACCTCGACAACGCGGCGACGAGTCAGACGCCGACGTCCGTCGTCGAGAGCATCGTCGATTACTACTACGGCTACAACTCGAACGTCCACCGCGGGATTCACCACCTGAGCCAGGAGGCCTCGGTGGCCTACGAGAACGCCCACGACCGCGTCGCGGAGTTCATCGGCGCCGCGGGACGAGAGGAGATCGTCTTCACGAAGAACACCACCGAATCGATGAACCTCGTCGCCTACGCGTGGGGTCTCGCCGAACTCGGGCCGGGCGATACGATCGTTCTGACCGAGATGGAGCACCACGCATCACTCGTCACCTGGCAACAGATCGCCAAGAAGACGGGCGCGAGCGTCGAGTACATCCGCGTCGACGACGCCGGTCGATTGGATATGGACCACGCGGCCGAACTGATCGACGACTCGACGGCGATGGTCTCCGCCGTGCACGTCTCGAACACGCTCGGGACGGTCACACCGGTCGCAGCGCTGGCCGATCTGGCCCACGACCACGACGCGTACATCTTCGTCGACGGCGCGCAGTCCGTTCCGACGCGACCAGTCGACGTCGAAGAGATCGACGCCGACTTCTTCGCCTTCTCGGGGCACAAGATGCTCGGGCCGACCGGGATCGGCGTCCTCTACGGGAAAGAACACATCCTCGAAGAGATGCAGCCGTACCTCTACGGCGGCGAGATGATCCGCAGCGTCACCTACGAGGACTCGACGTGGGAGGACCTCCCCTGGAAGTTCGAGGCCGGCACGCCCGTCATCGCGCAGGGAATCGGCCTCCACGCCGCGATCGACTACCTCGACGACATCGGAATGGAACGCGTCCAGGCCCACGAGGAACTGCTCGCGGAGTACGCCTACGATCGGCTCTCCGAGTTCGACGACGTCGAGATCTACGGCCCGCCGGGCGACGAGCGCGGCGGACTGGTCGCGTTCAACCTCGAAAACGTCCACGCACACGACCTCTCCAGCATCCTCAACGACCACGGCGTCGCGATCCGCGCCGGCGACCACTGCACGCAGCCGCTGCACGACAAACTCGGCGTTCCGGCCTCGACCCGCGCGTCCTTCTACATCTACAACACGAAAGAAGAGATCGACGCGCTCGTCGACGCCGTCGACGACGCACGACAGCTCTTCGCCTGACGTCGCGTTCCGCTTGGTCTCTCTGCTCGCTTCTCCCCGGCCCCGCGTTCAGCCTGGGCTCGCTGTCCCGTCCCGAACCTACCCCTCCAGAAACACTTTGTGACTGAATCGCGATGCACCGGCACCGATGTCTACAGCCGCCCGATTCCTCGTCGACACGATCCGGCAGACCTTCGTCGAGTTCGCCGACGGACTTCGGCAGGCCGCGCCGAAGGTCCTGACGGGGCTCGTCTTCCTCGCGATCGCGTACGTCGGGATCAGGGTGCTCACGGGCGTGCTCCGTCGCACGCTCGACGCCGTCTATCCGGACGACCAGCGCCTCGTCGTCGACCTCGGCGTGACCATTGTGAGCGTGTTCCTGTGGTTCGGTGCGGCGCTGACACTGCTGAAGATCTTCGGGATGGGCGAGATCGCCGCAAGCCTCGGGACTGCCGCCGGTTTCGTCGCGCTCGGCGTCTCCTACGCGCTCTCGAATATGATCGCCGACACCGTCGCCGGTGTCTATCTCCTCCGGGATCCGGACTTCAACCCTGGCGACGAAGTGAAGTCAGATCCCGTTACGGGGACGGTGGAAGCCATCGAGTTACGGAAGACCCGATTTCGGAACGACGAGGGCGATACCGTCGTCGTGGCGAACCGGGACGTCGAAAAGAAGTGGACGCGTCTCACCGGCTCTGCGGACGAGTGATGCGCTCGCTACGGACTCTCTCCGACTGCGACGCTCGAAGACGTCCCAAAGCCACCTCATCCCCCGGAAGCGCCTACCGCGGTCATTCTCACTCTGCGGGCCGCGAACGTGCCGGTCTTTCTCCGGGCGACCACGGAGACTGCGGGACACGAATATTTCGACGGCAGCGACGGGCGGTGAGACATTCGTCCCCGGCGGAACCCTTTTGCGCTGCACTGCCCTACAGCCGCCAACAATGGGAATGGGCTCGGATATGTATCGGCAGCAGATTCTGGATCACTACAAGAACCCCCGGAACAAGGGCGAAATGTCCGATCCGGACTTCTCTCACACCGGAGAGAATCCCTCCTGCGGCGATACGATCACGATGAACGTCAGACTCGAAGACGACGGCGAGACCATCGAGTACGTGTCGTTCACCGGGAACGGCTGTGCGATCAGCCAGGCCTCCGCGAGTATGCTCTCGGAGAAGCTCCGCGGGATGACGCTCGAGGAACTCGAAGCGATGGGCACCGACGACGTCACCGATATGCTCGGCGTCGACATCTCGCCGATGCGGATCAAGTGCGCCGTCCTCGCGCGACAGGTGGCCCAAGACGGGGCTGCCATCCACGAAGGCGACGTCGACATCGAGGAGACGACGACCGAGGACGACTAACCCACCTTTTCGCTGACTCGGGTGCGCTTCGCGCACCGCTTCGTTGTCAAAAGAGGGGGTCGTTTTATTCGGGCTTGAGACCGCCGTCTTGGACGCGCATCACGGCCTCGCCGTCGGCGAGGTTCGGCGCGTCGACGAGGCGGACGATACGCTTGTCGCCCTTCGACTTGCGGAGGTAGATACGGAACGTCGAGGTGTGACCGAGGATGTTGCCACCGATCGGCTGGGTCGGGTCGCCGAAGTACGAGTCGGGGTTCGACGCGACCTGGTTGGTCACCAGCACGGACGTGTTGTAGAGGTCGCCGATGCGCATCAGGTCGTGCAGGTGCTTGTTGAGTTTCTGCTGTCGCTCGGCGAGTTCACCACGGCCGACGTACTCTGCACGGAAGTGCGCAGTGAGCGAGTCGACACAGAGCAGGCGGACGGGGAACTCCGCTTCCTCGTTGTCGCGGGCGAGTTCCTTGGCTTTCTCCGCGAGCAGAATCTGGTGGTTGGAGTTGAACGCCTTCGCGACGTGGATGTGATCGAGGAAGCTATCGAGCAGGTCCGACATCGTCTCGTCGTCCCCGGGCGAGCCCTCGATCTCGCGTCGTTCGAGGAGGTCGGCGATGATCTCGTCGTCGAGGCCGCGGACCATATCGTCGATCCGCTCGGGACGGAACGTGTCTTCGGAGTCGATGAAGATGCACGACCCGCCGAGACCGCCGTGTTCGGGCGGCAACTGGACGTTGACGGCCATCTGGTGGGTCACCTGCGACTTCCCGGCGCCGAACTCGCCGTACACCTCTGTGATAGACTGCGTCTCGATCCCGCCGCCGAGCAGGTCGTCGACCTCGGGGATCCCCCACGAGAGCTTCCCGATCTGCTCGCGCCGTTCGAGCACGGCCGCTCCCGTCTCGAAGCCACCGATGTCGGCGGCCTCGCGGGCCGCGTTGATGATGTCGGCCGCGGTCGACTCGCCCACGTCGGCCGTGTTAGACATTTCGCCCGGACTCGCGACGGCGATCGCCTGATAGCTCTCGAATCCCGCTTCAGTCAGTTTGTCTGCCGTCGCCGGCCCCACTCCAGGAAGGCTCTCGAGATCGTCTTCTGGCATCGTATCCGGTTCTGGGTCCCACTTGCACATAAACCCTCGTTAACACCAAAGTGAAAGTAAAAACGCATCACTGCAGCGACTCCCGGTGCTCACGTGGGAGAGGATTCATACCGGAAGAACGGCGATTGTGGCGGGTGGCGCTCGTGACGGCTTCGGCTGCGTCGTCGCCCCGCCTACGACTCCCGAAGCACAGTCGCCACGTCAGCGCTCGCCGACGGCAGCGCGCGGCAGAGTTCGGCGACGACGACGTATTCGACGGCGTCGAACGTCACCGACTCCGCAGAGACCGATCCAGAGAGGTCCGCGAACCGATCGTCGGTCCAGCGGATCTCGTTGGCGAACCGCGGCAGTGTGGCGCGCACGAGCAACTGCCCCTGTTCGGCCTCGCGTGCCTCCTCGATGGCCGCGACGGCGTCCGAGCGAAGCGCCCTCACGTCTTCTACGTCGTCGATGGCGACGTCGTCGCCGTTCTCGATCCGCTCGCGGAGGGACTGGTACGCCTGCAGGTGCGCGAGCGCACGCGACGCGAGCAGGAGTTCGGTCGCGAGCCGCGGGCCGTCGTCACTGCCGCCCATATCGTCGACACGCCTTCGCGCGTCCCGAGCGAGTTCCGCGAGCGCCCGGATACCGGCCGTCTCGTCGACGTCGCGGTCGACGAACTCGGTCGGGTCGTCGATGTCTTCGCGGGGGAGCGACTCGGCCTCCCGCTGGAGACGCTCCTGTAATTCCCGTCGGGCGCGTTCGAAGCGGGGCTCCTGATCCACTTGCTCTCCGAGCCCGCCCCGGAACCGATCGAAGAAGTACGACGCCACCGCGACGCTGACGCGGGCGTGTTCGAGGTCGGACGCCATCTCGCCGAGTTCGAGTGACTGTCCGCTAGCGCTCGAGAACTCTTCCGGACGTATCGTCAGCCAGCGCCGGGATCCGCGGATCTCGCCTTCGATTTCGGCGTGGACGACCGCAGCGCGAACTGGGTCGTCGCCGACGTAGGACCACCCGGACACGAACGCGTCGAGGTGGTCTTCAATCTGCGGTACCTCCGCTTCGAGGTCTGACCGGGTCAGGTCGGACTCGATGGTGCGCCAGGCGGCCTGGAGTTGACGGCTGGTTACTCGCGCGTGAGTCGTGTGCCCGAGTCGGGAGTACGGCGTCTGCGCGGCGTCGGCTTGCTGGAGCGACTCTCTCGCGTAGCCGTAGTCGTCGTTGAGACGCTCTCGGATCACGCCGTTCGGAATCTCTGTGTCGTCGAACGGCGCGGGAACCGCGTCGAGATTCGACTGCGCCGCTGTGCGGTGCTGTTCGATGAATGACGCCTCGATGTCGACGGGGAGCGTCTCGGGCACTGTCGGCGGCTCCTCGTCGGCAATCGCGCTGAGGGCGTCGCCGTCGAGCATCTGTCGGCTGTCGCCGATGATCGGAATCCGATCCGTACACCCGGCGAGCAGCGCGAGACCAGTGGCACCCGAAGCCGCGAGAAAGCGCCGCCGGTCGAGGCGGCGTTCGCGTGAGGAACGAGTCATCGTTTCACCTCTCCGTCCGTGGGCGTCCGACAGGGGCCGCTCCCGCTGCCCGAACTGTAGCTGTTCACCTGCTCTGGGTCCAGTGCGGCTGGAATCCGGATCAGGTAGGTCACGACGTCTCTGGCGTCGGCCTCGCAGGCCACGTCGGCGTCGCGGAGAATCCGTGCGTAGTCGGTCTCGATTTCGTTCTCAGTCCAGCGGACCCAACACAGTTGTCGCTCGTAACACTCGCCGATCGCGTGTCGTTCGACGTACACCGACTGCGACTCGAAGTCCGTCTCTTCGAGGAGTGCCTTCGCGTCCTCGACGCCGTCGACGTCGGCGAACGAGAGCGACGCTGCGGTTTCGGCGTCGCCGACGAGGGTGTGCCGCCAGTCGTCGATGGGCGTCTCGGTCTGGTCGTCCGACGCAGAATCGGCGTCCGTCTTTGTCTCGGACTCCGACTCGGTGAACACGATCGGTTTCAGCTCTGTTCCCCGGAGTTTCACAGCGGTCGGATCGACGAGCGCGTCTGCGGGCGCTTCGGCGCCGGGGCCGCTGACGGTGCTTGAGCCGGACGCACCGGAGTGACCCCCGCATCCGGCGAGGGCACTCGTTCCGAGGAGGGCGGCCGTCGATCGAAGGAGGCGTCGCCTGGTCGGCGAACTCGTACTGGAGGGCATCGCGGTAGTACTACAGGAGACGGCGTCAAATAGCCCCGGGGAACGCCGCCAGCGGGCGTCGTCACTCCCAGGGATGGCCGCCGTCGCGGTCGGGCCACATCGGATACCAGTAGGACTCGTCGTCTTCGATCTCCAGTTCGCCGTCGAGGACCGAGTCCAGTTTGAACTCCAGGCGTTGCTCGCGCTCTTTCCCGCGGCGGGGGGCGAAGGGGTAGTACGACCCCCGCCGGAACGAGTAGATCCAATAGGCGCGCCCGCCGCTCCCGCCGTCGCGTTCGAATCCGAAGACGGCAGCGAGGAGTCGCGAGCCGTAGCCGCGTTCGACGAACTCGTCGGCGGCGAAGTGGACGCTCGTCACGAGGTCTTCGGGGTCGTCGTCGCGGAGGACGACCCACTCCCAGCCGTGGCTGTCCTCGCGGACCTCGAAGGTCGTCCCGGTCTCTTCCTCGCCCGCGCGGAGGATCGCCTCGACCTCGTCGACCGCCGCCTCGAAGTCCGTGCTGTCGACGCCGGAGAAACAGAGGGCGGCGGCGCCGATCGAGCTGAAGCCGAGATCGGCCTCCATCGTCACGTAGGCGGTGCTCATCCCGAAGAGATCCTCGGGATCGGCGTCGCGGGTCGCGTCCGCCTCGGCGTTCGTGCCGAGCACCGTGCGGATCGTATCGAACAGGCCCATCAGCTGATCCCTCCGTTCTCAGCCGCCTCGACCCGCTCTGTCCGGATCATCTCATCGCGTCTCCAGTTCGCGTTCGAGGTCGCGGAGGCGGTCGACGCGCTTCTCCGTCGCGGGGTGGGTGCTGAACAGTTTGCCGATGACGTCGCTCTTCAGCGGGACGATGAAGAACGCGTTCATCTCCGATTGCTCGCGGAGGTCCTCCTTCGGGACCTTGTCCATCCGGCCGTCGATCTTCAGCAGCGCCGACGCGAGCGCCGAGGGCTTCCCGGTGATGAGCGCCCCGCCGCGGTCGGCGGCGAACTCGCGGTAGCGCGAGAGCGCGCGGATCAGGACGAACGAGACGATCCAGACGACGAGCGACGCGACGATGGCGACGAGGAAGCCGCCGCCCCCGCCCTGTCGGTCCCGACCGCCGCCGAACCAAAAGCCCATCCGGACGATCATGAACGCGACCGTCGAGAGGAACGACGCGATGGTCATCACCATCACGTCGCGGTTCTTCACGTGTGCGAGTTCGTGCGCAATCACGCCCTCCAGTTCGTCGCGGTCGAGGGTCCGGAGGAGCCCGGTCGTCACGCACACGGTCGATTTCTTCTGTGAGCGACCGGCGGCGAAGGCGTTCGGGACGCGCGAGTCGGCGACGGCGACTGTGGGCTTTGGGAGGTCAGCCTGCTGGCTGAGGCGTGAGACCGTCGCGTGCAGTTCGGGATACTCCTCTTCTGTGACTTTCTTCGCGCCCATACTGTAGAGCGCGAGCTTGTCGCTGAAGAAGAACTGCGCGAGGACGAACGCGCCCATCAGCGGGAGGTAGAAGAACGAGTCCGTCCACCACAGCGCCCCCACGAAGACGAGATAGAGGGCGAAGAGCAGGAACATCGTCAGGACCATACGGCCCCGGAGTCCCCAGTCGGGTTTCCAGTCCATACCCCGACTATGCCTTCAGCGTAATAAACGGTGTTGGGGGCTGGGTGGGTTCGACACTCAGTGCGGTCGCCTTTTCGCCTGCTCACTCATCGGCACGCTCGCCTATTCGTCGCGCTTAACCGCCTCCGTCGTCTACGGTGGCTGATGAGTTCGGGAGACTTCTGCCCGCGGTGTGGGGACCCGGTTCCGGAGCGATCAGAACCCCTGCCCGGGGAACCCCGAGAGCGTGACGCCGTCCTCTGTGACGACTGTTACTTCGAGGACTTCGACCTCGTCGACGCCCCCGAGCGGATCGAGGTCCGCGTCTGCTCGCAGTGCGGCGCAGTCTACGAGGGGAACCGCTGGGTCGACGTCGGCGCGCGCGATTACACCGACGTGGCCGTCGAGCAGGTCTCGGAGGCGCTCGGCGTCCACCTGAAGGCCGAAGACGTCCGCTGGGGCGTCGAACCCGAGCAGGTCGACGAGAACACTATCCGGATGCACTGCACCTTCAGCGGCATCGTCCGCGGCACCTATCGCGAGGAGAGCGTGACTGTGCCGGTCCTCATCTCGCGACAGACGTGTGACCGCTGCGGGCGGATCGCCGGCGGCTACTACGCCAGCATCGTGCAGGTCAGAGCCGACGATCGGACGCCCACTGCCGAGGAGGAGGCGCGGGCGGTCGAAATCGCCGAGTCGTACGTCCAAGAGCGCGAGGACACCGGGGACCGAAACGCGTTCATCACGGAGACGAAAGAGACCGACGACGGCACCGACATCAAGATCTCGACGAACCAGCTGGGCGGCGGCGTCGCAAAGCGGATCGTCAGAGAACTCGGCGGGCACGTCAAGGAGTACCCGACGCTCGTGACCGAGGACAGCGACGGCAACGAGGTCTATCGGGTAACCTACGCCGTCCGCCTGCCGAAGTTCACGCCCGGCGACGTCCTCGACCCGAAAGACGACGACGGGCCGGTGCTGGTCCGGAGCGTCCGCGGGAATCTCAAGGGCGTTCGACTCACGACCGGCGAGCAGTACGAGGCCTCCTTCGAGGAGGGCGAGACGCCCGACGCGCGGCAACTCGGGAGCGTCGACGACGCGGACGAGACGACCGTCGTCGCCGTCGAGGACGAGTACGCGATTCAGGTGCTCGATCCCGACACCTACGAGTCGAAGACGATTGCCCGCCCGTCGTACGTCGACGCCGACGCGGATGCCGTGCCCGTACTGAAAAGTCGCGCCGGACTGCACGTGCTCCCCGAGGACGCGGTCGACGGCGACGGATAACATCGGTAACGGCGACGCGGACGGTGGCGACGACAAATTCTGAACGGCGACGATAACGAGCGCCAGCGAAAATACCGAGACTTCCGAGGGGCTACGGAACGAGGAACCACGGAGACTGCTGAGTGACTACGGCCAGGTCGACGGGCCACGAGCAAGCCGCCGGGCTGGAGACGGTGTTTCGGCTCTTACCCTCGCTAGATCGGTAGAAACTCTGTATGCTAGTCTGCGCTCGCAGACGCGTCCGCTGCTCCGGGCCGCGCCTGATTCTCCCGCACCGAGATGCCGTGCCGCACGAGTGCCGTCTCGAACGCGTCCTTCGAGCGGCCCGCCCGCGACGCCGCCTGCGACAGTGTCAGTGTTCCGTTCCGGTACAGGGTCATCGCCGTGTTCAGCCCGTGGGTATACATTGCCGGACAGTTATCACCACGTAACTTGGGGTGTTAAGTATTCTGTGAGATACTGTCTCAAACAATCACAGAAACGTGTTAATACAAAACAAATGTATTCTTCCACGCTGTATCTGAGTTTTATCTTAAACCCAAATTAACGTTCATTATGTATTCGTTTCGGTATCGCGTGGATTCTCTGTGTAGTCACACAATGTGCCGCGTTGATCCCCGTGTACCCTGCCGCCGAGGCGAGCGATCGGACAGCGAAAGAATTGAATTAGATGCGAGCGTACTCCCACTATGGATCGACAGCAGGTGCTCGCGCTCATTCTCGTTCTCTTGATGGTCGGCTCGTCGTTCGCCTACGGGGCGTCCTTACTCCTCTAACGGCCGTCAGATCCACGCTGCCGACTACTTATCGCCCCAAACGTCCGACAGCGGGTGGTCCGACTGTTCGTCGTCAGACTCGGAAGTGCCTCGATTCCGCCCCGAGCGCGCGGGTCCGCTCGACTGATTCGACCCGTTCGACGAGGAGCGAGTCTCGGTGCGGGTCGCCGTCCGATCGCGCGCCGACGAGCGACGCCCGCCCGACGTTCGTCGGGATCCCGACTGTCCGCCCGCCGCCACCTGATCGAACTCGGGGAGGTCCGGCGTCGACAACCGGTCAACCTGGTCACGGAACCACGAGGGCATATCGCTTCGCGTGCGCTCGAACAGGTCTAACAGCGACGAATCCGCGAGATACGTCGCGCCGTAGTCGTCGGGGGCGCGAACGACGCGCCCGCAGGCCTGGATGACCGTCCGGAGCGCCGCCCGACGGTACCACGCCCACTGGCCGTCGTCGAGGCGGCGGGCGACGCGCGAGTCGTTCGTGTTGAGATACGGGGCCTTACAGACGACTTGCCAGCGGCACAGATCCCCGGAGAGATCGAGCGCCTCCTCCATCTTCACCGAGAGGAAGACGTCGGGGTCGTCGGTCGCCTTCCACGACTCTAAGGCGTCGTCGCGGTCCTCGCGATCGTGCGCCCGAACGCGACCTCCGAGACCGAGTTGTGCGAGTCGTCGTCGGAGCTCTGACTGGATCGCATACGAGTGACAGTGCACGAGGCCCTTCTCGTCCGGGTGCTTCGCCATAATCCGCACGAGCGTTCGCGCGACTTTCGGGAGCGTCTCGTCACGCCGGTCGTAGGTCATCTTCCCCTGCGTGACGTCGTACAGCGGTCGGTTCTCGACCGGGAACGTGTGCTCGACGTCGACGAGAGCGACGTTCGAGGGGTCGAGACCGACTCCCCGACAGAACGCCGCCTTGTTCAGGATCGTCGCCGACAGGAGCGCGAACTTGTTACCCCGCTCCCAGACCGTGTGGTGCAGATACCGCGCGGGATCGAGCGGTTTGATCGTGATCGGACTCCCCTCGCCGTCGGGCTGGTCGACAACCCACGTCGTCGGGCTCTCGGGATTTCGGTAGTCGTCGACGAACCAGGTGAGCTCCGATCGGAGCTCCTGGAGGCGGTCGCGCCGCGCCGCTTCTTCCGGCGTCAACTCGGGCTTCCGCAGCAACTCGTCTTTTGCGCGCTCACAGACGCCCGCGAGCGTCTCGGCGAACCGCACGGTCCGCTCGACGGGGTCGCCGGCGGCCGTGACGTCGGGGATCCCGACGTCGTCCCAGACGGGGACGGTCCGGGGGTTCAGATCGACCGTCGCGTACATCTCCGCCCACTCGGCGAGTCCGTGCGCCTCGTCGATCACGACGACGTCGCGCTTGCGGAACACGTCCGAGCCCGCGGTCTGCATAAAGTACGCCAGCGTCATCGCCGCGATTCGACGGTTCGAGGCGATCGCCCGATCGGAGAAGTACGGACAGCGGTGCCGGACCGAGCAGTCGAAGCCCGCCTGTCGGACGCAGGGCGCGCGGTCGACCGGCGTGTCGGTCTCGCCGTTCAGGATACAGGTGTAGTTCGACTTCCCTCTGATTACGTTCAGGTCGTCCAACAGCGGATCCTCGGCGACGTCGTCGAGTTGGGACACCTGCGGCGTCGTGTAGTAGGCGTCGGTCGCCTCCGCGGGCGCGACTTCGTCGGTCGTCGCTGCTGCGCCCGCGATCGACCGCGCGAGGAGGGACTTGCCGCTGCCGGTCGGCGCGCGGACGAGGACGACGTCGTTGCCGGCCGCGAACGCGTCTCGGATGTCCGAGAGCGCCTGCTCTTGCGCGCCGCGGAAACTCGGGGCCGGAAACGACGGGGGGATCCGATCGGGGTCCACACCCGACCCTGTGCCGCTCTCGGATAAAAACCTTCAGACGGACCCGACACAGCAGTACCCGTACCGGGGACACGCCGTCCTGCATCGCGTCTGCTGCTCTGCACTCCCTTCCTCAGAAGTATTGTACAATCAATACAATAGTTTTCATTATTTGAGAATGACAGGTCTCTCTTTTCTGCCGTCGGAGCCGTGTATACAGTGGTGCTTCAACTATGACTGTCGCCGACATAATGCGCCACGAAGTCGTAACCGCCTCCCCCGAAACACCCGTCCACGAAGTGGCGACCACGATGCGCGACGAGAACGTCGGCAGCGTCGTCGTCGTCGACGGCGACGAACCGGTCGGTCTCATCACCGACCGCGACATCGCGATCCGAATTGCAGCCGATCAGCTCGATGCCGAGGAGATGGACGCCGAGCGGATGATGACCACGGACCCGGTGACCGTTCAGGCAGACACTGGTCTGTTCGAGCTTTCGACGCAACTGTGCAACGAGGGCGTTCGGCGGATGCCGGTCGTCGACGAGGACGGCGACCTCGCCGGCATCGTCACCCTCGACGACCTCGCGGTCCTTCTGACCGGCGAACTCGGGAACCTCGCCGGCGTCATCGACGCGGAATCGCCACCGTACTGAGCCCTCGACGCCGCCCCGTCGAAGTGCCATACCCGTTTTCAGAGGGCTTCGACGTCCTCGCTCGTCACGACCCGGTCGTCGGGCAGACGCGCGATGCAGTCGTGACACAGGAAGTACTCGCCGCCGTCGTCGAGTTCGAGGGTCATCCCGCCCGTCGACTCGGTCTCGAACGACCAGAAGTCGCCGATCCCGCCGGCGATCCGAACCGACCGGCCGCACGCGTCGCAAGGTTCGCTCGTCATACAGGAGCGACGCAGTCGACGACTATACGTCCTCCGGCGACGCGTGGTGGCCGGGATGACGTCCGGCGTCTGCCGTCCGCGGATTAATGTAGCATTTATTAAACATCCGAGGCTTCTACTGTTCATCCGTCGAACGGTTCGGGTAGGATGACCGACTACGACGGTGCGTCGGCGACCGGCAGCGACGTGCACGCTGGCGAGACGCCACCGGAGATAACGCCACCGGTCGACGACGAGGAAGCAACCGTCACCGAAGCGGGGACGGAACTCGAGCGAACGATCGGCCTTTCGGGGGGGATCTCGATCGGCGTGGGAACGATGATCGGCGCGGGGATCTTCGTCTTCCCGGGGCTCGCCGCTGGCGGAGCCGGCCCGGCCGCAGCGGCCTCCTTCGGTATCGGCGCGGTTATCGCGCTGTTCGTCGCGCTCCCGACTTCCGAACTGGCGACGGCGATGCCGAAATCCGGCGGCGGCTACTACTTCATCTCCCGGGCGCTCGGCGCGCTCCCTGGCGCCGTCGTCGGTCTCAGCATCTGGCTCGGACTCGTCTTCGCGACGGCGTTCTACCTCGTCGGCTTCGGGAGCTACGCCGCGGCGGTCCTCGCGGAGGCCGGCGTCGCCGTCGGCAGTATCCCGATCGTCATCCCGTCTGCGCTCCTGTTCGGCGTATTCCTGACCGCGCTGAACCTCTTTGGCACGGAGAACGCCGCTGCGCTGCAGAACTACGTCGTCGGGCTGCTGTTGACGATTCTGGTGTTCTTTCTGGGGTACGGTGGGCTGGACTCACTCGGCGTGTTCGGGCGCGCGAGCACGCCGGAGACGTTCGCCCCGTTCGGCCCGCTGCCGGTGTTCACGACCGCGGCGCTCGTGTTCACCTCGTATCTCGGGTTCGCGCAGGTGGCCACCGTCGCCGGCGACATCAAGCGCCCGGGACGGAATCTCCCGCTGGCGATGGTCGCGTCGGTGGTGATCGTCGGCATCCTCTACGTCGCGACGATCTTCGTCGCCACCAGCGCGTTCGGGAGCGAGACGCTCGCCTCGTTCGGCGAGACCGCCATCGTCGAGGTCGCACGCAGTTTCGTCGGCACGGGCGGTGCGATTGCGATTCTCCTCGCGGGGCTGCTCGCGACGATTTCGAGTGCGAACGCCTCGATCCTCTCGACGTCGCGGGCGGTGTTCGCGGTGAGCAAAGACGAGATCATCCCCCGGTTCGCGAGTCGGATGAATCTCCGCTACGGGACGCCACACGTCGCGCTGACGATGGCCGGCGGACCAGTGCTGGTATTAGTCGCATTCGGCGAGGTGGAGGTGCTCGCCGAGGTCGCCTCGTTCCTCCACCTCGTGATGTACTGCCTGATGTGTGTCGCGCTCATCGTGATGCGCCGCGACGAGCCCGAGTGGTACGATCCGGCGTTCCGCGTGCCCGCCCACCGCGTCGTCGCGGGACTCGGCGCCGTCGCGAGCGCGGGGCTGATCCTGTTTATGCAGCCGACCTCACAGATCGTCGGCGTCGCGATTATGCTCGCATCCGCCGGGTGGTACAAGTACTACGCCAGCGACGTCCAACTCAAGGGGGTGCTGTAGATGTGGGGTGATCTCCCGGGTGAGGGCCTGACCGATGCCGATCTCGCGATCCGCGAACCGCCGGTGATCCTCCTCCCGGTCGAGGTGTTGGAGGGACAGACGATCCCGGATACGGTCGTCGAGTTCCTCGCGCCGGCGGACGTGATCATCCTCGGCTACCACGTCCTGCCGGAGCAGACGCCGACAGAGCAGGCGAGTATGCAGTTCGAAGACCGGGCGCAGGAGGCCGTCGACGACATCGCGCAGTCGTTCATCGACGCCGGCGGCGACCCGGAGACGCGCGTCGTGTTCACCCACGACCGCGAGCAGACGATCGACCGCGTCGCGACCGAAGTGGGCGCGACGGCGATCCTCCTGCCGAATCCGACCGGCGAAATCTCGGAGGTGCTCGTGCCGATCCGCGGCGCGATCGACGGCGGCCGGCTCGCGGATCTCGTCGCGACGCTGCTCGCCGGCGGTGCGGGCCACGTGACGCTCTGGGGAATCGCGGCAGGCGAGGGGTCGGAGTTCGACGCCGAGAGCGCGGTCGATCGTGCGGCCGAGCGACTCCGCGGACGGGGCCTCCCGGCCGAGCAGATCACCACGGAGACGACGACCGCGATGCTGCAAATCCACGACATCGTCGACCGCTCGGACGAGGCCGATATCATCGTGATGGGCGAGGGCCGCGAGTCGCTGCTCGCCGTGCTGCTCGGTGAGGATGCCGAGCGCGTCGCCGAGGGGGCGGTCGCGCCCGTCCTCGTCGTCCGCGACCGCGACCCAGACACAGAGGTCGCGGACGCAGACGAAAACACTGCAGACGCTGACTCGCACCCAGACGCTGACGATCCGGAGTGACCGACGATGGAACTGAACTGTGAGAACTGCGCCGGCTGCTGTCTTGACTGGCGGCCGATCGCTGACTCGCCGTCCGATCACGAGCGCCGCGGTCCCGGTGAACCGCTCGACGACGCGTACAACCTCGTACCCCTGACGCGCGACGAGGTCGCACGGTTCGTCGAGCGGGGACTCGGCGACGTCCTGACACCGCGGCTCTGGCGCGTCGACGAGGAGACGCCCGGCGTCGTCGTCGACGGCGTTCGGCTCGCTGCCATCGACGGACGTCCGGCGTTCTTCGTCGGCCTGCGGAAACCACCGAAGCCCGTCGCTCCGTTCGGGACCGAACCACGGTGGCTGTCCGCCTGTGCGTTCTTAGATCCCGAGACGCTCCAGTGTCGAATCCACGAGGGCGACCTCTACCCCGAGGAGTGTTCGGCGTATCCGAGCCACAACCTCGACCTCGGCGTCGAGACCGAGTGCGAGCGCGTCGAAGGCGAGTACGACGGGAAGCGGCTGCTCGACGACGCCCCTGGTGAGTACAGCGGCCTGCTGCTCGGGCCGCAGGCGATTGGCGCGAAGGTGTTCGGCTACCCCGACCCCGACGACCTCGACGGCGTCGTCGACCGGATGCAGCAGGGCGAACTCACCGACACGGACCGCGCGGCGTTCGTCGGGGCCGCCGCGGGATCGCATCCCGGGTCGCTCTCTGTAGACGACGGGCGCTCCGCGGCCGCGACCGCGGACGTACTCGACGCCGACTCGTGGGCCGGACAAGCGATTCGCGAGTGGACGGAGACTGCCGGAGCCCCCGGTGAACGGGCGAGTGACCCGCCGTCCGGCGACGACGTCGAGGTGTCACGCGGCGCACCGCAGACCCCGGGCTGGGACGTAATCGACGACGCGTAGCCGTCTCTTGTTTTCCGCAGTCGTCCGGCGAGCGGCGAGAACTGTTAACAAGCTACGGATCCATTCACCGGTATGAGAGTTCTCGTAACGGGTGCGACCGGGTTCGTCGGTGGCCGTCTCGTTCCCGCCCTTCTCGACGCCGGTCACGACGTGACGGTGCTCGTTCGGGACGCATCGCGGTACGACGCGCCGCCGGAGGTCCGCGTCGTCGAGGGCGACCTCCTCGAACGCGGAAGCTTCGAGGAGGCACTCGACGTCGACGCCGCCTACTACCTCGTCCACTCGATGCGCTCGGGCGCCGACTTCGAGGAGCGCGACCGGCGGGCCGCGCGGAGTTTCGCCGACGCCGCCTCCGAACACGGCGTCGAGCGCGTCGTCTACCTCGGTGGCCTCGGCGAGGAACGGGACCGACTCTCCGAGCACCTCCGCTCGCGCCGGGAGGTCGAGAACATCCTCGGCGAGGGCGAGTACGCGCTCACGACGCTGCGGGCCGCGATCCTGATCGGCGCGGGCTCTGCGAGCTTCGATATGATCAAACAGTTGGCCTCGCGCCTCCCGGTGATGGTGACGCCGCGCTGGGTCGAGACGAAGTGTCAACCAATCTATGTCGACGACGCCATCGCGTACCTCGTGGGCGTTCTCGACGTGCCCGAGACGGCGGGCGAAACCTACGAGATCGGCGGCCCGGACGTGTTGACCTACCGGGAGATCCTGATCCGGGTCGGTCGTCAGCGCGGTCGCGCGCCCACGATCGTTCCGGTGCCGATCCTCTCCCCGAAGCTCTCTTCGCTGTGGATCGGGTTGGTCACTGACGTTCCGGCACCGGTCGCTCGTCCACTGATCGAGGGGCTGAAGAACCCCGTCGTCGTGCGCGATCACCGGATCGAGGCGCTCGTCGACGTCGATCTGACGCCGTTCGACGAAGCCATCAGGAAAGCGCTTCAGACCGAGGCGACGACCCGCGAGGGACGTGGCGGCGCGGCGGTCGCCGGAGACGAGGGCGAAACGCCGACGGCCGACGGCGGGACCGTCTCCGAACCGACCGTCCGGCCGCTCGATCGGTAATGGCCCGGCCGAATCCGCGCTACGAGAGCGGCGTCGAGCGGTACGGCGACACTTGGGTCTACGAGAGCATCGTCGGTGCGATCCCCGGGATCGACCTCTCGGACCTGCAGGCCATCGCGATCCAGTTGGGGATCTTTCAGACCGGCGTGCTCGTGCTCGCGTGGTACTACGACCTCTGGACGGCCGTCCTGCCGGGAACGGTCGCCGTCGCCGTCGCCGCGGTCGGGAGCGGCGTGATGCGGCAGTTCGGGCGACGGACGCGTCGCCTCGACCTTCCGGAACCGTATCGTCGTCTGCTGTTCGGGTCGAGCATCGAGGTCGTGCTCGGGATTCTCGCGTTCGTCGCACTCGTGACGCATCTGTTCGTCTTCGACCCGCGGACCGCCGATCCGACGCTCTTCGAGTGGCTGTTCGGTCCCGACCCGCCGATCCCGGTCGTGTATCTCACGCTCTTGATCCTCTGGGACCTCTGTTACCGCATCGGCACCTCGTGGTGGGCCGCCGTCGTCGCGCTGTGGCGCTCGTGGCGCTACTCGTTCGACGCCGAGACGGCGCACCGACTCCGCCGTCTCGACGCGCTCAACGTCGTCTTCGGCCTGACGCAACTCGCGATGGTTCCGTTCGTCCTCGATAGGCCCGTGTTGCTACTGGCCGTCGGCGGCCACATCGTCGCAGTCACCGTCGTCTCTCTAGCGGCGATGGCGACGCTTCGCGTGACGGCCGCACCGCTCGAAGCGTGAGCTCCGGTCCTCTCGACAGAACGGATGAGTGGCGTCGGCGACGCTCACCCCGCGTCGCCCGGCGTCACTCGCCCTGCAACTGTTTGAACTGGTCGAGGAGCGCTTCTGTCGAGTCGCCGGAGTCGTACTCTACGGACCCTCGATACACTGTCCGGTCGTCGGAGAAGTCCGTATCGACTGCACCGTTCTTCCGCTCACGACGCTCGTGTTCGTCGTCGTCGTATGCGCCCATCGACATGGTACATCCTACCGTGAGAGTGTCACCCACATATATGTATCGCCGTCTGGGGGTTTCTCCTCGTGGTTTCGACGCCGTGACAACTCTCGATCGCTCCGAGGCGACAGTATAAACCGATTGAACCGCTACTGTACAGTGTGGCACGCCCACTACGCTTTCGACACGCCCCCAGCCGCTGGACGGAGGGCCGGGTGGTCGGACAAATCTATCGCGATCTAGATCGGAATCTCGGTGCGACCCGTCGCAGTCCGTGGTTCAAACAGCCCGCCCGATATTCGGGCGAGCGATTCGAGATGGACAACGGCGACATCGCACTGTTTCTGTGGAACGACGACGAGGCCTACTGGCTCGGAAACACCGAGACGCCGGAGGCGCTCTGGCGCACGGAGAAGTACAGTTTCGAGGCGATCCCCGACGACGTCTCGCGGTGGGCCACGCGAGAGCTCACCGCGCAACTGCACGAGGAGAGCCCGTGGCTCGAACCGTATCCGCACCTCTCGTGGTTCTTCCTGCCGGTCTTCCTCTCGAAAGACGGCCGCGAGACGACCCGCGAGTTCTTCGACGAACACGCCGCTGGCTTCCCTGACGTCACCCGTGAGGAGGCCCTCGAATTCTACGAGTCGTTCCTCCGTACGCGCGTCTTAGACGACTGGCGGGAGGTGATGGCCGGCAAACTCGGTACCTCCGAGTACCTCGATCTCACGCGGATGACGGCCGCGATGGGGGAGTTCAACGCCGGTCACCTCCTCGTCGACGACGGCTACGACATCGAACCGGAGATCGAAGTGTCGACGGGGCACGCTATCGACTACCGGGCCGAAAGCGACGACGAGTCCGTCCTCGTCGAAGTGACGCGGCCGACGCCGACGGGACAGCGTCGCGCGGGCACGCCGATCGCGGCCGTCCGCGACACGGCAGCGACGAAGTCCGATGGACAACTGGAAAAACACGGCGGCGGCGTCGTCCTCTTCGTCGACTGCTCGTCGTTCCCCGACGACGAGTGGCAGTCGATACTCGCCGAGCAGCCGGACGTGCACCACAGGCCGGCCGTGGTCTTCCGACTCAGGCCGTCCGGTCGCGTCGAAGGCTACACGAAGGGGAACGTCCCGCTCGACGTGCCCGTGTAGAATACCTCAAAAAGCCGTCTGTCGCGCTACGTCTCTATCTCAGAAGGACACCTGCTGGGGGCCTTCTTCGCCTGTCGCGTAGGCGTCTCGGTCGCTGTAGTACCGGCGACCGATGGCCTCGTGACCGAGGCCACAGAGGAGCGCCGAGTGGGCGTCGTCGGCGCTGGTGTAGGTCTCAGAGCCCGCACGAGCGAGTACGTCTCCGAGGCGCGCGGTCCCGTTGGGGAGTTCGATAGTCTGGTCGCCGTACGCCTCGATGAGGTCCTCGGTCGTGGCCGGGAACTCGTGACCGCCGATGAGATCGCCGGTGCGGTTCAAGCGCATTACACTCTACTCTGAGTGCTGGGTATTCTTAATGGTTTTCTATGATGAAGTATGAGGTCTCTAAATTCCTTAATCATCTTTAATCGTGGATGGCTATCACGGGTACTCTTGTCACGGATAGTTTTATCACGGGTATGCTTCACACGGGGCGCAAGGGCTTTGAAACGGCACCGCCGACTCTCCGATGTGACACGGGAACGCGACGACGCGACCTCGGCGGTCGACGATAGCGACGCGACGGCCGACATTTCACCGGCGGCGGACCTCCACGTTCACACCACTGCGTCCGATGGGACGCTAACGGTTCCCGAACTCCCGGCGGTCGCCCGCGACGGCGGCGTCGACGTCGTCGCCGTGACGGACCACGACCGGATCCACCCGGAACTGGACGCGCCGGTGACGACGCGCGACGGCCTCACCATCGTCCGCGGGATCGAACTCCGCGTCGACGCCGGCGACCAGCGGCTCGACCTCCTGGGGTACGGCGTCGAAGCCACCGAGTCGATCCTGTCGGTGACCAGACGCATCCAGGAGAACCGGAAGCGCCGCGGCGCGGAGATCGTCGCGCGCGTCGAGGAGCGTCTCGGCGTCGACCTCGACGTGGAGCTACGTGACGGCATCGGGCGACCGAACATCGCCCGCGCGATCGACGAGAGCGACGCCCCCTACGACTACGACGGCGCGTTCGAGCACCTGATCGGCAACGACGGCCCCTGCTACGTCGAACGATACGTTCCCTCCTTCTCGGCGGGGGTCGACGCCCTACGGGATTCCTGTGCGGTCGTCGGACTCGCACACCCGTTCCGCTATCCCGACCCCGAGAGCGCCTTGGCGCGCGCCCGCGAACTCGACGCCGTCGAGCGCTACTACCCGTACGGCGGCGCTAGCGCCGACCGCGAGGACGGCGCGCTCGTCGACGAGATCGCCCAGGACGCAGCGCTCCTTCGACTCGGGGGCTCGGACGCTCACGACCGGACGCTGGGCGTGACCGGACCGCCACGGTCGGCGTTCGAGCCGTTCGCTGCCCGTCTGTCGGACGTCTGACGCCGTTCTCGGTGTAGATAGCCGGGAGCATAGAGTTAAACCCCGAGCGGCACCAAAGACGGAGTATGAAGTGCCACTACTGCGACCGGGACGCCGCGTACGCCGCGGAGAAGGACGGAATCAAGGTCGGGCTCTGTGAGCGGCACTTCCGGACGCAGGTCGAAGCGTTAGCCGACTCCGAAGAACTGGCCGCCATCCGCGAACAGATCGACATCGACCGGACCGAGTGAAGACCGACGCGGTCCGTCACGCCCTCCGAATTTCTATTCGCTGTCCGCACTCCGGACACTCTTCGTCGACGATCGTCACCTGCGCGTCGCACACTGGACACGCCGCTCTGTAGCAGGCCGGATCGCCCATCAGCCGGTCATTCACGCCCAACCGACAAAGCCTTTCTGCGCCGCTATCGCAGCGTCGCTCGTCGGATCGTCGAAAAGAAAATCAGTGCCTGCGGACGTTCGGCGCGCGGTTCGGGCAGGGGATCGTGGGTGTGGTGTAGGCGTTTTCCTGAACGGGCGCTTACATTGCGCCGCCCATGCCGCCCATACCGCCCATACCACCCATACCGCCAGCGCCGCCGGGTGCGCCGCCTTCGTCGCCGCCGTCGTCGCTGCTGCCGCCCTTGAGGTCGCCAGCGGCGATGACGTCGTCGATGCGGAGGATCATCACGGCCGCCTCGGTGGCGGACTCGATGGCCTGCGTCTTGACGCGGAGGGGTTCGACGACGCCGTCGTCCTCCATGTTGACGATGTCACCGGTGTAGGCGTCGAGTCCGGCAGCGAAGTCGCCGTCGGAGTGCTCCTTGCGGAGGTTGACGAGCGACTCGATGGGGTCGAGGCCGGCGTTCTCAGCGAGAGTGCGCGGGATGACGTCCAGCGCTTCGGTGAAGGCCTCGATCGCGAGCTGCTCGCGGCCGCCGACGGAGCTGGCGAACTCGCCGAGCTCCATCGAGAGTTCGGTCTCGGAGGCGCCGCCGCCGGGCAGGACCTGGCCGTCTTCGAGCGTCGTCTTCACGACGCCGAGGGAGTCCTCGATGGCGCGCTCGAGCTCATCGACGACGTGCTCGGTGCCGCCGCGGAGGATGAGCGTGACGGACTTCGCGTCCTCGACGTCCTCGACGAAGATGCGCTCGTCGCCGCCGATGTCCTTCTGGGCGACGGAGCCGGCGAAGCCGAG
>Ga0207719_100151_pt1 | contig 56542 bp, 61 predicted proteins | sample A23P1SouthBayCA_2_FD_187279 | JGI IMG/M metagenome (GOLD analysis project Ga0207719, IMG submission 187279) | Aerobic enrichment media microbial communities from Eden Landing Ponds, California, USA - A23 P3 (3) (SPAdes) | ecosystem: Environmental > Aquatic > Marine > Unclassified | place...
CTAACTCTGGGAAGTCGCTATCTCCGATGAGGCGGTCGAGTTCTGCCATGGAACCGCAGGAACTTGCACCGCCTCATCCTTCGACCTTATCTGAACACTGCCCCGCGGCCACGGGACAACTCCTTTCTAGTCCCGTCGCCACGTTACTCGGGATCGACGTAGCCCCGGATCACGGCCGCCTCTGCCTTTCGAAGCAGTTCGCCGGCCGTGCTCGTCGAACAGTCGAGGACGGCCGCGACGTCCGCGACCGACCCGTCCCGCGGCACCTCGTAGTAGCCAACGGAGAGCCCGGCCTCCAGGGCCGCCCGCTGTCTCTCGGTCACCCCCGCCGCGGCGTGTGTCCGGTCGAACTCGTGGGCCCGCTCGACGGTGAGGTTCCCGAGTTCCGAGAGGACGTCGTGCAGCGCGCTGAGGGCCGTCGCCTCGCCGACGGCCTCGAACCGGACCACTCCCGAGTCGAGGAAGACGACAGGCGGGAGGAAGATCACCGCCGACTCGGCAACCGCGTCCAGAACGGGCGCCGGGAACTCGTAGGCGTCCTGGCGGAGGAAGGCGTAGGTGCCGTCCCTACCGGCCACCAGGCTGCTCGACCGGAGCGACTCGACGTGATCCAAGAGGGCCTCGGTCGCCGCGCGGTCGGCGTCACACCACAACAGCGTCGTCGGGTCCGCCGTGGGGGTCCACATCAGCAACTCGGCACGGGTGATCGGCGTCCCTGCGATGAGCCGGCGGTGCAGGGGGTGCAGGAGCGAGTCCCGGTAAGCCATCGAGAACTGGACGCGTTTCATGCCGGCGTAAACCGGTCGGGACACCGTCCCGACCCCACTTGACGGCTTCGCCATGGATTCCCGTCGTCCAGTTAGTCGCGCCGATGATGTGCCAGCACGTCCGGGATCGATCGGAGGAGCGTCCCGAGGTGGTCGGCGTCCTCGAACTCGTTGAGGCTGGCGCCGGGAACCATCGACTGGAGACGCCTGACGCCTGCGATCGGCACGTTCGTGTCGTCGGTCCCGTGCCAGAACCGGACCGTGGCGTCGACGTCGTCGAGGGCTACTTCCCACTCGGCGGCGGACTCGCGGAACTCGGCGACGGCGCCGCTGCGGGAGTGCGCAAGGGCCTCGACGAAGTCCGCATTCACCGTCGCCGCGACGTCGTCGGGGATCGACTCGGCCCCGCCCGGAGCGGTGTACTGGTCGACGACCAACGAGGGACTGAGCCGCGCTGCGACCCACGCCTGCCCCCGGAACAGCGCCCCCAGGACCGGCGGAGCGCTCGCCGCCAGCCCCGCGAGCATTCGCTGTGTCCGGGGCGTCGCGTCGCCGTCGTCGGGCGGCGTCGCCCCCGAGACGACGTCGACGCTGTCGACGCGGTCGAGCGTCTCCGCGGCCGCGAGCGCGTACGGGCAACCGCCCGAGAACGCGATCATCCCGGCGGTTCGGACGCCGGCGTCGTCGAGAACGGCCCGGACCAGCGTCGCGGCGTCCCGCATCGAGCGGTCCGGCCACGGGGGAGACTGTCCGAACCCGGGGCGATCGGGCGCGAGGAGGCGAACCCCGGCCTCGGCGGCCGCGTCGTCGAACAGTCGTCCCAGCAGTCGGGAGCCCGGCGTCCCGTGAAACAGCACGACTGGCGCGCCGTCCGGGCGTCCGTACTCCGCGTAGGCGAGCGTCCGGTCCTCGTCTACCCGCACGATGCTCGGTCCTTCGTCTCTCGGCCCCCGATCCAGTCTGGGCGGCGTGGAGGTCTGCGCTGACATCGTCCGTCGATACGCGGGCAGCGGGTGAACCAATGGTGCCGGAAGCATCCGGCTTTTTATATGATCTGGGCGCTACCGATGCTCGTCGAGCATCGACTCGGCGTCCTCGCGGGACGACGCCACCTGCCATCGGACTTTCGCGGCGTCACCGTACGCGAGGGCCTCCTTGAGTTCGTCCCGAAGGACGCCCGCCTCGACGCCGAGTGAGGTGCCGTCGGCGTCGCCCAGTTCGTACACGCCGTAGCGGTCGGGGACGCTCCGGACCGTCCCCCGGTCCAGGTCCTGCCAGGGTTTGCGGAGACTCACGACTCGATCACCGATCGGCGTCGCCGCCCGCCGGGTCGTCGGGGACGTCCTCACCCTCGGAACCGCCGGTCGCGTCCGCCTCGGCGACGATTTCGTAGGACGCCTCGCTCCAGTCGTCCTCGACGAACACGAACACACGGCCGCGGGCCACCTCGGGGTCGGCCTCGACCTCCGTCCGGTAGCCGGAGAGTTCGCGGACGGTGACGCCCGGGAACAGTTCCTCCTCCTCCTCGGCGTCCAGCAGCACCCGACCAACCCCGGTCGCCTCCAGGATGTCCTCGTGGGTCTTCCGGTCGTTGACGTACATCATCACGCCCTCCGTCTCGGTCGGATCGGTGACGAGGACGTGGGTCTCCTTGCCGGGACCCGTGCGCAGGGGGCCCGACACGGCCTCCGGGACGCCCCGGTAGAGGGTCGTCCGCCCGTCGAGGTACTCGACCTCGACGCCGTGGTCCTTGAGCGTCACCCCGAGCGTGCTCGGCGCGACGTCCGTTCGCATACTCATGTCGGGATCTACCGCCGTCACGGCCAAAAGGCTCCCGTTCGGTCGGCGACGACCGCCGTCGCCCGGGATCGTCCGGGAGGCCGCGCCGGACCCGGGCACGACGCGCGAAGAAGGCAAGCGGGTGAACCTCCGAAACGTGACAGTCGAGGAAGGTGACCTGTCGGGACACACATATTTACAGCCCCCGTTCGTAGGAGACGGTATGCAACTGTCACGCCGGGGACTGCTGAGCCGGGGGGCGATACTCGCCGGCGCCGGGTTGGGCGGCTGTCTCTCCGGGGGGTCGAACGTGCGGTCCCCCTCGACGGAGACGACCGCGGCCGGAGAAAACGAGCCGTCCGCCGCGGCAGTGCAGGAGGCGACGACCTCGGCGCCGGAGGACGTCGACCAGGACGGGGACGCCGAGGAGGTCCCCGTCCCGCACGGCAAACTCGGCGGCGAAGTCGCGCGGATCTACGACGAGGTCGCCTGGTTCGCGAACACCCACCCCGAGGCGATGGAAGCCTACCGGAAAGGCGTGAAACAGGCCGCAAACCGCGTCGCGGGGCTGCGGCGTCGCGACGGCTTTGGCGACGCGGAGATGGAGGAACTGACTCGTGCGGTCACGGAAGCGACCTCGGTCGCGAGCACCCGGATCGGCGATCACTTCCGCATCGACGAGCAGGTGATCCGGGAGACCGACCACCACGTGTCCGTGGTCGAGCGGTTCGCCAACCGGGGCGACCTCGACCGCATCGACGAGGAACTCGACCGGTTGGAGTCGTACCTCCGCGGGGTCGCGACCGAGGAGTTCGTCCGCCACGAGATGTCGCGCAAGCCGATCCGGAACCGCCTCCACGGGTGGCTCCGGCGTGACTGGACGCGGCCGCTCGCCTTCGGCGTCGAAACCAGCGAAACCCGGCGGGGGTTCGATACGCTGGTGTACGGCAACCGCAACGTGTTGACGTCGCCGACGGCACTGCCGTCGGACGTCACGGGAAAAATAACGGGCGTGTTCGGACCCGTCTCACGATCCGAGGGACGGATCGGACGCCTCACGCTGATCCCGATCGAACTCCCTCGCCCGCCGGAGGACATCCGGGACGAACCGCCGGAGCAGGTGGACTGGGTACCGCCGGACCCCTCGGAACGGATCGACGAGTTCGTCCGACGTCACCGGCAGGCGTCCCTGGAGGACCTGACGGTCACGGCGATCCGGCTCCAGCGGTACGGCTCGGTCGCCGCCGCCACCCGGGCGCGGGAGGCGCTCCTCGAGAGCGGCCCCGTCGAGGAGGAACTGAGCTACCGCTTCGGCGAGGAGGGCGAGAAGTGGCGCCGGATCTACTACGACTACGACGGCGACGTGTGGTACGCCTACCTGATCCAGGCCGGCCCGTTCCTCCTGACGACCGGCGCGTCCCAGACCTCCTGGGAGGAGCGGTTCCAGTGGGAGGAGCCCCTCCGCCGGACCTGGCTGTGGCGACCGGCCGCCGAGTCCGACGACGAATCCGGGGACGCCGCGGAGGCCGGGTCGTAGGATGCGGGCGCGGCGCACGGGAGTCGTCTTCGTGGTCAGCGTCTACGTCGTCGCCGGGGTCGCCTTCGGCCTCGTCGGCCTCACCTCGATGCTGTGGGCACAGGCACAGTTCGTGGCCGAAGCGGGCGGGTCCAGCCCCGGCGAGTTCGGGCCGGTGTTGCTGGCGGTCGTGTACTTCCAGACGACCGTCGCCTTCCTGATCGCCGCGCCGCTGCTGGGCGCGGCGACGGGTGCCATGGCCGGGTCCCGGTTTCGATCGGGACGCGAGGCTGCGGCCGTGGGCGGGGGCGGCGGCGCGCTCGGCTGTGTGGTCATGCTCCTCCTGTCGATCGGGGTCACCTCGCTGGTCAGCGGGGCGGGAACGGGCCAGCTGTACGCCATCGGCGCCGCGGGCGTCCCCGTGCTGGTGGCAACCCTCGCCGCCGGGGTGACCGGCGGCGTGGGTGCGATGCTGGGATCGCTCGCGGCGCGCTGATCGGCCGGGACGGCGCCCCCTCGACGCCCGTCCGCTCGGGCGGCCCGCTGACGTTTTATGTGTTCGGCCCCGCAATCACGAACGATGGGTGACGACGAGCGCGGGTGGAGTCGCCGAAGCCTGCTGGCGGCGGTCGCCGCCGGAACGACCGGCCTGGCCGGCTGTAACGCCTTTACCGGGGCTACGCGGGGTGGTCCCGTCGACTCCGGGGACATCCCCGACGACGCCGTTCCAGGCAATCTCGGCGGCGGCGGCGGCGACTCGACGACGGTCTCCGCGACCGAGTCCCCCACGGCGTCCCGCGAACGGACGACGCGGACGCCGACGGAGGCACCCCCGCCGACGACGGAGAATCTCGCCACCCCGACGGTCACCCCGAGCGAACAGGTTCGGGTCGTCGATACGGCGGTCGACGTCAACGAGCGGCGCGTCCGCGCGCGAGCGACCGTTCGCAACGTCGGCTCGCTCGTGTTTTCCCGGCTGGAAACCCGGCTGAACCTCATCTACGTACCGATCGGCGACCCGGAGTTCGTCGCCGACTTCGAGTACATAGATACGTTCTTCAGGGCCGGGGAGGAGTATTTCACGCCCGACGAAGAGTACGACCTGGTCGCCCACTTCCCGTTTCCGATCGACGAGCGCATCAGACAGCGGACCGCCGACCGCTTCGAGGTCGGAGCCGTCATTCGCCGGTGGACACTGATGGACCGACAGCCCACGACGACCGACGACGCCTGACCGGAGATCCGCCGAGATCGGTCCCCGATCCGCCACACCTAACTACCAGCTACGCCCTCGGTCGGTATGCGCGGACAGGCAGCGGCGTGTGGCGCCGGCACGATACTCAACGCCCTCGCGACGGGCGTCGGGTCGGCCTTCGCCATCGACGTCGAGACGACCGCCGCGGTGACAGTCGAACCGGAGTCGGGGACGGTGACCGGCGAAGTCGCCGGCGCGCCGGACGCGGACACCGCCCTGATCGAGCGGTGCGTGGAACTCGCGACCGAGGCCTTCGGCGACGGGGAGGGGGGCCACGTCCGGACCGAGAGCGACGTGCCGATGGCGGCGGGACTGAAAAGTTCGAGCGCCGCCGCCAACGCGACCGTACTCGCGACCCTCGACGCCCTCGACGTCCGGATCGTCGACGGTGCAGACGCGGCGAGCGAGCAAGCTGGCGGGACCGACGACGCCGCGGCGGTCTCCCGCGTGGAGGCCTGTCGCCTAGGCGTCCGGGCCGCCCGCGAGGCTGGGGTCACCGTCACCGGCGCGTTCGACGACGCCTCGGCCAGTATGCTCGGGGGCGTCACCGTCACGGACAACCGCGAGGACGACCTGCTGGCCCACGAGGCCGTCGACTGGGACGCGCTCGTGTGGACGCCGCCGGAGCGAGCGTTCAGCGCCGACGCCGACGTCGCGCGCTGTGAGCGGATCGCGCCGATGGCCGACCTGGTCGCCGAACTGGCACTCGACGGGCGGTACGGCGAGGCGATGACCCTGAACGGGCTCGCGTTCTCGGCGGCGCTCGGCTTCCCCACTGACCCCGCAATCGAGGCGCTGCCGGAGGTCGCCGGCGTGTCGCTGTCGGGCACCGGTCCCAGCGTCGTCGCCGTCGGGGATCGGACCGCACTCGACGCGCTTCGGCCGACCTGGGAGGAGCGCCCCGGGACGACGCTGTCGACGACCACCCGCGACGACGGAGCACGAGTCTTATGATGGATGGCGGGCCTACCGGGGACATGGACAACGGCGACGGCGACCCGGCGGCGACGCAAGTGCCGACTTCCGAGATGGACCTCGACGACCTCCGGGCAGAAATCGAGGACATCGACCGGGAGCTCGTCGAACTGATCGCCCGACGCACGTACGTCGCGGACACCATCGCCCAGGTGAAAGCCGAACGCGGCATGTCGACGACCGACGAGGAGCAAGAAGCTCGCGTGATGGATCGCGCCGGCGAGAACGCAAAGCAACTGGAGGTCGACGACAACCTCGTGAAGGCCATCTTCCGCCTGCTGATCGAACTGAACAAGATCGAACAGCGCGAGAACCGGTAGGTCGGAGCGACGCCAACTCGGTCGCCGCCCTCAGAGGTCGAACTTCTCGGCGGCGGTCTCCATGTCCTTGTCGCCCCGGCCCGAGAGGTTCACCAGAATGGTGTCGTGGTCGTCGGCGAGTCGCTTCGCCAGCGCGACGCCGTGGCTCGTCTCCAGGGCGGGGATGATCCCCTCGGCCTCGCTCAGTTCGCGGAACGCGTCGAGGGCCTCGTCGTCCGTGACGCCGGTGTACTCCGCCCGGCCAACCTCGCGGAACATCGCGTGCTCCGGGCCGACGCCGGGGTAGTCGAGGCCCGCGGACACCGAGTGGACGTCCGTCTCCTCGTCGATCACCCGCGTCTTCATGCCGTGGAGCACGTCGTCCTCACCCTCGTCGAGGGGCGCCGCGTGGCGACCCGACCCGCGCCCCTCGCCGCCGCCCTCGGCCCCGTAGAAGGCCACGTCGTCGTCGCGAAACGCGTGAAAGAGTCCCATCGCGTTCGACCCGCCGCCGACGCAGGCGACGGCGGCGTCAGGGAGGCCCCCCGTGCGCTCGCGGAACTGCTCGCGGGCCTCGCGGCCGATGACCGCCTGGAAGTCCCGGACCATCCGCGGGAACGGGTCGGGACCGACGACCGACCCGACGAGGTAGTGCGTGTCGTCGATGTTGTGCGCAAAGTCCTCCAGGGCGGCGTCGACGGCGTCGGCGAGGCCCGACCCGCCGCGGGTCACCTCGTTGACCTCGGCGCCCATGAGCCGCATCCTGAAGACGTTCATCTTCTGGCGCTCGACGTCCTTCTTGCCCATGTAGATCTCCGTGTCCAGGTCGAGCAGGGCCCCGACCATGGCCGTCGCGGTACCGTGCTGGCCGGCCCCGGTCTCGGCGATCAGCCGCGTCTTGCCGGCCTTCTTGGCCATCAGCGCCTGGCCGAGCGTGTTGTTGATCTTGTGGGCCCCGCCGTGGAGCAGGTCCTCGCGTTTCAGGTAGATCTCCGCGCCGTACCGCTCGCTGAGGTTGCTCGCGTGAAAAAGCGGAGTCGGCCGCCCCGCGAAGTCCCGGAGCAGGGCGTCGAGTTCCGCCGTGAACTCCTCGGAGTCCGCGAGGTCGTCGTACGCTTCCGCCAGCTGTTCCAGGGGCTGTTCGAGGGGTTCGGGGACGTGGCGGCCGCCGTAGCCGCCGAACTCTCCGTCTGACATGCGTTCGACTGTCTCGCGGGGGCGTTATAAAAGGTACAGGGCCCGATCGACCCGTGCGTCCGGGGGGCTGGTCCTGCCGGCTACCAGGTCCCGTGGAACGTGTCGAAAGAGAGGTCTTCCAGGGGTTTGTTGCCGACGGCGATCTCGTACTCGCCGGGCGTGAGCATCGGCTTGTGGAACTGCGGCCCGTCGTCGGTGGTGATCCGGGGACAGCCGGTGTTGACGAAGGCGTCCATGTCGAAGTTCCGCAGGCGATCGGGGGTCACCTCGTCCATCGTGATGAGGTAGGCGTCGTCGTTCTCATCGATGATCTCCTGTGCCTGCTCCCAGCGACCCTGCCCGATCTTGGTACAGAAGATGACGCCCCACTTCTCGGCGTCCATCGCGCGGTGGACGGCGCCGTAGCGCTGCTTCATGAACTTCTCCGTGTCCGCGACGGTGACGACGTTGTTGACGGGGTCGGCGATGACGACCTTCTTGTCGGGGTGTTCCATCGCCAGGCCGAGCGGGTGGAACTTCCCGCCACCGACGTACAGCACCTGGTCGGCGTCGATGTCCGCGGAGGCGTAGTTACAGCCGAGCACCTGCCCCTCGTGGGTCAGGCGGTCGTCGCCCTTTCGGGTGTGGACGGTGTATCCCTCCTCCTCCAGCCACTCTTTCATCTCGCCGAAGCGGTTCATGTGCTGGGCGGTCGTGACCAGGCCGACGTCGTCCTCGGGGAGTTCGGCGAGGGCGTCCTCCATCATCGGGAAGGGGTCGACGTTCGAGAACAGGGGGACGTAGATGATATTCTCCGATTCCTTCATCGGCGAGTGGCCGAAGTGGACGAACACGTCCGTCCGGCGCATCAGGTAGGTGTCGAGGTCGCAGGCGCCGTAACAGGGCTGCCCGGAGAGCATGTACGTGACGTCGTCGTCGGTCAGCGCCCGAAGGTCGTCGGCGACCGCGGGGCCGCGCCGCTTCAGCCCCTCGGGGAACTGGAGGCCGACCGTGGTGGCGTCCCGCTCCTCGACCGCGTCGACGATGCGGTCGAGTTCGTAGTCCCACTCCCGGTCGTGCCGGAGCGACATGCCCGTGTTCCGCAGGTCGCCCTCGGAGTACTCCTCGGTCGATTCCTGACTCATTGGTCCGTCGTAGCCGTCGGCGACGGTTAAGCACGACGCTTCCGACTCCCTGCCGGCCGAGCGCGGCGTTTGGTCCTGCAGTCCCGGTGACACGGATGCCACTCGGGTATTCAAGAACCGGCAGCGGCTACGTTGGAGCGATGACCGATTTAGCCGTTCCCCTCACCCACGTCCACGTCGAACCCGACGAGTCGGCGGCGGAGCCGGCCCCCGCCGTCTTCGTGTTGCACGGCCGCGGCGCCGACGAGGAGGACCTGCTCCCGGTCGCAAAGCAGCTCCCGGGCGCCAGGCACGTGATCAGCCTCCGGGCGCCAGACCGACTCCAGGGTGGGTACACCTGGTACGAACTCGACCTCTCGGCCGGTGGCCTCGAACAGAGTCAGCCCGACGCCGAGGACTTCCGCCGAAGCCTCGACGTCGTCGCGGAGTCGATCGACGCCGCCGTCGAAGCCTACGACTTCGACCCCGACCGCCTGGGGCTCATGGGCTTCTCCCAGGGCGGGATCGTCACGCTGTCGCTGCTGCTGGAGACGCCCGCACGCTTCGCCTGGGGGGCGGCGCTGCACAGCTACCTCGCCGAGTCCCACGCCGACCGCGACCCCGACGGCATCGAGGGCAAGCCGGTGTTCGTCGGTGCCGGGCGGGCCGACCGGATCATCCCCGTCGGCCGTTCGGAAGCGGCGGCGGACCGCTTTCGCGACCTCGGCGCGGACGTCACCCTGTCGGTCCACGACTCGCCACACGGCGTCGCTCCGGACGAACTCGACGACCTGGTGGCGTTCGTCGCCGAGCACGACGGCTGAGTCGACCACTGGACGAAGTCGGACGGGGGGTTGCGGGGCATTCGTGGCCCAGAAGTTCCCCGTCCGGAAACCATAACCCCCCGGCAGTTCTACCCCGTTCCATGAGCGTCGAGACAACGCGGCTCGAAGACCTCGGTAGGGAACTCGGAGAGGCGATCGCGGAGACGCCGGAGTACGAAACCTTCGAGGAGCGAAAGCGGGCCGTTGAGGCCGACGACGAGACCCAGGAGAAAATCGAGGAGTTCGAACAGCTCCGCCAGGAGTTCATGTTCGCCCGCGAGACCGGCAACGCGAGCCAGGAGGACCTGAACAAGGTCCAGGCTGCCCAGGAAGAACTCCACGCGATGCCGAAGATGGCCGAGTTCCTGGAGGCCCAGGAGGCGCTCACCGACCGCCTCGAATCGGTGAACGAGGCCATCTCCGAGCCGCTCGAAGTCGACTTCGGCGGCGAGGCCGGCGGCTGCTGTCACGACTGACTCCGTCCCCTAGCGGTTCGATCCGACGACCGATCAGCCGTCGCTCCGGCCGCGGCCGTCCCCCTCCGCCGTGGCGTCGGGGTCGTCCGCGGTCGTCGTCGCGTCGGCATCGTGGTCGTCCCCCGTCGTCGCGTCGGGGTCGCGGTCGACCGCCGGCGTTGCGTCGCCGTTCCGTCCGATCGGCGACGTCGCGCCGTCGGTCGGTGCGTCGTCCCGGAGGTCGTCCCGGCGGATCGCCGCCCGGAGACCGATCTCCGCGATCGCGGCGGCGCCGTCCGCCGTGCCGACCACGGCGTCGACGGCGCGCACGAGCCGGTACTCCACGCCGTCGGATTCGAACAGCCGGCGCTCGACGTCGGCCATCGCCTCGCGGACACGGTCACAGGCGTCGAACACCGCCTCGGCGGTTTCGACCGTCGGGGCGGCGTCGCCGAGGACGACCCCGACTCCATCCTCGACGGCCCCCCTGGCGGTCTCGGCGGCCTCGGCGAGGTCGTCGAGGGCGGTCCGGTCAGGGACGTCGACCGCTCCGGCGACCTCCGCGATCCCCTCGCCGTAGTCGGCGACGCGTTCGAGTTCCCGGGCGGTCGCCCACAGGTCGAACAGCGCCGGTCGGTCGAGGCCGAGGGCGTCGACCTCGCCGAGGCTGGTGAGAGCGCGGTCGAAGGACCGCTCGACGAGCGCCGAGAGACGATCGACCTGCGGGTCCCGGTCGGCGATGCCCGGGCCGGAGCCGTCCCCCACCAGCGCCCGGGTCGCCGCCCGGTGCATCGAGAGGGTGACGAAGGAGAGCTGTCGAACCGACTGCTGGAGCGACACCTGCTTGGGATCGAGGAGCGTCCTGACCGTCAGTCGATTGCCCGGTTCCGAAAGGGGGTCGGCGTGGTCTGGGGACCCGGGGTCGACGCCGGAGTCGGCGTCGACGTCGGAATCGGCGCTGGCGTCGGAATCAGCGCTCGCGACCGGTGCGGAGCCCTCCGAACCGTCGCTCCGGTCGCCCACGTCGGGATCGGCCCCCCGTCCCAGGTCGCTCCCCAGGGGGGTCCGCGGGGTGTCGCTCACCGTCACGCCTGCCAACCGCCTCCCGGCCGTGGCGACGCGCCGGCGGGCCTCGGTCCGGGACCCGTCGGTCGCGAGTGTGACCTCGTCGGCGCCGGCCGCGTACGCCGCGCGGACGACCCGATCGAGGTGGTCCGTCTCCACGTCGGCCGCGTCGACGCGGACCGTTCCGGGGGCCTCGTCGCTGCGTTCGCCGGCCTCCAGGACGAGCACGCCGTCGACGTGGCTGTGGAGTCGGACGATCGACCCGGGTGCGACCTCCTGGGAGCGGGCCCACTCCTTGGGCAAGGAGACGGTGAACGTGCCGCCGCCGACCTGCTGGACTTTCCGTTCCTCCATCAGTACAGCAGTGCCGGGTCGTTCTCGACCATGTACAGCGTGCGGGCGGCGACGTTGACTGCGTGGTCCCCGACCCGTTCGAGGTCACGGACGGCGAGCAGGATCGTCGAGACGTCGTCGAGCAGCCGCTCGGCGGTCCAGGGGCCGTCACCGCCGGCCTCGTGTTCGATCAGGTCGCGGGCGAGCGACTCCGAGGCGCGCAGACAGAGCGCGTCCAGTTCGTCGTCGTCCGCTGCGATCCGGTGGCAGGCGTCGACGTCGCCGCTCTCGTAGGCCCGCAGGCTCCGCTCGACGAGGTCGATCGCGACGTCGCCGATGTCGCCGATGGACACCTCGGGTTCGAGCCCCTCGTCCCCGGAGAGCGCGTACCGACCGAGATTCGTCGCGAGGTCGGCGATCCGTTCGAGGTCGGTGATGATCTTGAACGACGCGGCGACGAAGCGGAGGTCGCCCGCCACGGGTTGCTGGAGGGCGAACAGGTCGATACAGCGGTCCTCCAGGTCGAGGTAGATCTCGTTGACGGCGTCGTCGCCATCGATCACCTCACGGGCGAGCGCCTCGTCGCCGGTCGAGAGCGATTCGAGTCCCCCCTTCAGGTGATCGAGGACCAGCTCGCCCATCCCGACGACGTCCCCACGGAGGGCGTCGAGTGACTCCTGGTAGCGCTTCCTGGTCACCGGAGTCACCCGAACTTGCCGGAGATGTAGTCCTCGACGCGCTGGCTCCGGGGGTCCTCGAAGATCCGGTCGGTGTTGCCGTACTCGACGAGCTGCCCGCCCGTGAGGAACACGGCGGTCTGATCCGAGATGCGAGCAGCCTGCTGCATGTTGTGGGTAACGATCACGACGGTGTACTCCTCGGACAGGTCGTCGATCAGGTCCTCGATCTTGGCGGTGGCGATCGGGTCGAGCGCGCTCGCCGGCTCGTCCATCAGTATGACCTCGGGGTCGGTGGCGAGCGCGCGAGCGATGCAGAGTCGCTGTTGTTGCCCCCCGGAGAGGCCGAGCGCGTTGTCGTCCAGCCGGTCCTCGACCTCGCTCCAGAGCGCGGCCTGCTGTAGCGACCGCTCGACGAGTTCTTCCTCGGCGGCCTCGTCACTCCGCCCGAGGAGCCGCGCGAGCCACCCGGTCTCGATGTCGCCGTGTTTTCGCGGACCGTAGGAGATGTTGTCGCGGATGGACTTCGGGAAGGGGTTCGGCGACTGGAACACCATCCCGACGCGCTTGCGGAGTTCGACCAGGTTGACGCCCTCCTGATAGATTTCGGCCCCGTCGAGCGAGACCGATCCCTCGACCCTTGCCGAGTTGATCCGATCGTTCATGCGGTTGAGACACCGCAAAAACGTCGACTTTCCGCAACCGGAGGGGCCGATCAGGGCCGTCACGCTCTGCTCGGGAATTTCCATCGAGACGTCCTTGATGGCGTGATCGTCGCCGTAGAAGACGTCGAGCCCCTCGGCAGTCAGTTTCGCCTGGCCGTCGAACTCGTACTCGGTCCACTCGGACCGGGTTTCTTCGATCGTCTCACCGGTCGTGGTCTGGGGCGCCTGTTCGGTGCTGTCTGCGGACGCGGTCGTGGATTGGGTTTCGCTCATTGGGTGTGTGATCCGTTGCTGGTCATCAGTCGTGACGGAGCTTGTTCCGGAAGTAGTAGCGCGTGGCAATGCCGATCGCGTAGAACGACAGGACGACGATCAACAGGATCAGCGCGGTCGCCCACCGGAACTGTTCGGGGCTTGCGACGTTGTCGCCGAGGCCGACCCCTGCGGTGATGAGCGCGAACAGCTGGTAGGGAAGCGCGGAGGTCGCCTGCAGCAGTTCGGGGTTCGCCACGAACGGAGGCGCCGCGGTGAACTCGAAGCCGCCGATGACGTCGACCGTCTGGGACCCGGGGACGAACGTTCCCCCTGCCATCGTCAGCAGGATCGGGGCCGTTTCGCCGGCGATGCGGCCGACGCCGAGGATGACGCCGGTGACGACGCCCGGCAAGGCCGCCGGCAGGACGACGCTCTTGATGGTTTCCCACCGGGAGACCCCGAGGGCGACGCTGGCGTCGCGGTACTTGTCGGGGACGGCGACCATCGCCTCCCGTGAGGTGATGACGACGAGGGGGAGCAGCATGAACCCGAGGGTGAGCATCCCCGCGAGCAGTGACTTCCGGTTGCCGAATCGAGGGACGAGGAAGGCGAAGCCGAACAGCCCGAAGACGATGCTCGGGGTGGACCACAGCCCGTTGGTCGCGATCTCGACGACCTGTGTGAACCGGCCGCGCTCGGCGTACTCGGTCAGGAAGATCGCCGCACCCACGCCGAGGGGCACCGCGAACAGCACCGCACCGATCACGAGCCAGATCGTCCCTATGATCGCCGGGAGGACGCCCTGGTAGTCGTTCAACAGCGCGACCCCGTTCATCACGAACGGCACGGAGAGCGGGAGGGTGAAGGAGACGCCGAAGATCGTCGTCTGCGGGCCGACCCCGGCACCCACCTGGACGCCGGTGAACAGTCCCGGGAGCCCCTGGACGACGACGAAGGCGACCAGGATGAACAGGAACGCGACGATCGAGATGGCGTTCAGGTAGATGAGCGTGTACGCCCCCAGGCGACGCCCGCGGGCGCCGAAGCCGCCGTAGGCCTTCGCCGCGGCCCACCCCGCGAACAGCGTCGCAAACAGCGTCGCAACCGGGATGACGAACTCGGCTGTCAGGGATGCGGTCTGCTCCCAGCCGAGGCCCCAGATCCACTCCGGACCGATGACGCCGGTCGCAAACACCAGCCCCGTCAGGAGACACAGCGCCCCGACGGGCACCGTCGAACCGAGATCCTCGCGCGTGAGCGCCGTCGCCGCGAAGGCCACGGCTCCTCCGAGAAGCCCGCCGACGATCCCCCCGGCGGTTCCGAGCCCGAGGGTCTGGGAGGCGACCCCGCCCGCCACGGTGAACCACGCGATTGCGGCGACGCTGGCGGCGACCAGCCCCGCGCTGGAGCTGGGGGTCGTCTCGACGTAGCCGAGCCACGAGCCGACGCCGAAGGCGACGACGGCCGTGCCGAGCACGGCGAGCAGTCCGCCGAGTAGCGTCACCGCCGAGACGCCGGCGACCGGTTGGGAGATCGTGACCGCCTCGAACAGGGCCGCCAGAGAGAGCGCAAACAGGATCGCCGAGAGGCCGACTGCGCCCGCAGCGACGGCGTCGGTTGCGCTGGTGTCACTCTCGACCAGTTGGCTCCGCGTCGAACTGGCCATCAGACCTCACCCCCGAGCTTGCGCCGCATCCGCCACTCGATGTACTGCGCCCCGATCGAGATGCCGAGCACCGTGACGAAGAGGATGACGCCGGCGACGAACAGCGCGTCGAGTTGCAGGCCGTCGGCCTCGCCGTAGTTGCGGGCGATGAGCGAGGTGAGCGTCTCCTGGCCGTAGAAGACGTTCATCAGCGGCTCGGTGAGTCGCGGGACCCCCCGCAGCATCACCGTCGCGGCCATCGTCTCGCCGATGGCTCGTCCGACACCGAGCAGTACTGCTGCCGACACCCCCGAGAACGCGGCGGGGAGCGTGATCGAGGTCATCGTCTGCCAGTCGGTCGTGCCGACCGCGAGGGACCCACTCTTCATCGACTCGGGCACCGACGAAAGCGCGTCCTCGGCGACCGACACGACCGTCGGAAGCGCCATCAGGCCGACGACCACACCGACGAAGAGATACGTTCCCTGGCCGGAAAGGTCGAACTGGTCGGAGGCCCACGGGCTGAGGACGGTAAAGCCGATGAATCCGTAGACGATGGAGGGGATACCGGCGAGGATCTCGACGCCCGGTTTCACGACCTCCCGCACGACGTCGGGGGCGATCTCAGAGAGGAACAGCGCCGCCGAGACGCCGAGCGGTGCGGCGACGGCGGTGGCGATGACGGTCACCATCACCGTCCCGTGGATCATGGGGACCATCGAGTACCGCACCGGCGACGCGACGGCGTCCCACCGCGTCTCGACGAACATCCGGAGCCCCGGGACGCTCACGCCGAACACGGTGGCCGACTCGTACTGCACCACGGGAATGGACTCCCGGAAGATGAAGACGATGATGAGACCCAGGATCAGGAGCGTCGAGACGGTGGTCGTCAACGTCAGGATCAGCGCGGTCTCCTCCTGGTGGCGGAACCAACCGTACCCGGACGCGAGGAGGAACACGGCAAAGGGGACGACCGTCAGCGAGGAGACCAGCAGGAAGCCGACGAACGCCGCCAGCAGCGACACCGCGATCACCGTCATGGTGACGAGCGCTTCGGGCGAGGTGTCGTCGACGAAGTCTCGGAACCGCTCGGCCTGACGCCGGGCTCTCGTCTGTAAACCGGTCCGTTCTCCGTCCGTAACTGTAGGCATGTTGTTCAGAGGTACCGTGATGTCTGTGTTAAATGATAAATCGAGGCGGAGCGGCTGGACGGGCCGGTCGAAGGCTCCCGCCGTCTACTCCTTCAGCGGCTCGAGTCGGCTCCTGAACTCCTCGAGGTCGCTCGTCGGGAGCGGGATGTAGTTGTTCTGCTCGACGAAGACCGTCTGCCCGAACTGCGTCAGGAACATGTTCATGAACGCCGCCTCGCGCCTGTCGCGGCCGCCCCCGTCGGGGTTGTCCTCCTCGATGAGCGTGTACATGTGGAGGTCGCGGTTCAGCGGGTAATCGGAGTCGAAGATGGTGTGCTCAGCGTCCGGGTCCGGCTCGTACAGCGTGCCCTCGAAGTCGATGGCGATAGGGAGGACCTGGTCGCTCGTGAACGCCAGCGCCATGTACGCGATGGCGCCCTCGTTCTGGGAGACGAGCTGGGCGACCTGCTGGTTCTGCCCCTGGCGGGTGTCGACCTCCATCGACGCGTCGGCGTCGCCGAGCATGTTGAGGCGGAAGGAGGTGTCCGTCCCGGAGCCCTCGGCGCGGCCGATGACGTAGATCTCTTTGTCGTAGTCGACGCCGTCGAGTTCGTTCCAGTTGTCGACCTCGCCCTGGAAGATCTGCCGGATCTGGTCGCCGCTGAGCTGGCTGACGCCGGCGTTGGAAACGTCCTTGCTGACGACGACCGGCTGGCCGTCCCGACCGACGACGTTGTCGACGACCGTGTCGTCACGCTTCTCCTCGCTCCAGCCGAGCTCGGCCGTGATCGGACCGGAGGAGTTGCCGATGTCGACGAGGCCGTCGACGACCGCCTGACAGCCCGTCCCGGAGTGGCTCAGGCCGATCGTCGTCTGGAACGGTGCCTGAGAGCGCTGCTCGGTCGGCTCGAAGCCGAACTGGCTCGCGAAGTAGTCCGCGAGCAGCATGTCCGTCTCGATTTCGTCCCAGCCGGGCACGGAGCTCTCCTCGTTCGACCCCCAGTACTCGCCGTCGCTCGGCGGGGCGTTCGAGTTCCAGTAGGAACTGCCCTTGTTCGAGATGGGGTACACCGTCGAGGACCCCTCGGCGGTGAGCAGCGAGGTGTCGGAGCCCCCGGTCGCCGTCTCGGTGTCGCCCTCGGCGGCCTGCGATCCGTCGGAGCTGCCGTCGCCCGAGCTGCCGTCACTTGCGCTGCCATCACTCCCCCTGTCCGAGCTCCCGTCACTCCCCCCGTCGGAACTGCCGCCACAGCCGGCGAGTCCTGCCGCCCCCAGGACGGCCGTCGTCGACAGGAACTTCCGCCGCGATACGCGGTCTGACAGACGCGCTGAATCCTGCGTCATCGACTGAAAGCTCGGCGGACCTTTGTAAACTACTTTATAATAGGGGTACTGACGGCTCCCGGTCGCTCCATACCGTACGGTCGGCACTGATCGATGCCCACTCCAACCTATCGGTACGGGTGAATATATACCGGTACGTACCGCTCCCGAGGGCACTGTTCCCCACGGGGAACCGACAGCCAGCGCAAGGTTAAGGTGGGCCACGCACGACCTGATACGTATGCCACGGACGGACGACGGCGCGACCGACGCCGCGGCCGACGAGCCCGCTACCGACGGAGCAACGGCCGACGACTCCGCGGTCGACCTCTTCGGCCTCCCCACCGAGGCCGCCGCGGAGGCCGCCGTCGACGCGGGCGACGCGCCCGACCGGGAGACGGCCCGCGCGGTGCTGGACGGCGTGTCCGCGGACGGCGTCGTCGACGAGGAGGCCGTCGAGGACGCACTGGCCCACACTGCGAAGGTCGTCTCGACGCCCGAGACGCGGGCCGAACTCGCAGCGATGGAACTCGCGGACGTCCGCGAGGCCGCGTCTGAAGCGTCCGACGCCGCCGTCGTCCGGACCCGGATCGAGACGTTCGAGGATCGCCTGTCGGCGGTCGAGGACGCCCTGGACGACCTCCGGTCCGATCTGCAGTCGATACTCGACCGACGGGGCGAGGTGGGGGCCTACGCCCTCGCTCGCGACCTGCGCCGACTCCGCGCCGACGCCGACGAGGTCCACCACGACGCGGACGAACTCCTGGTCGAGGCCGAGGAGTTCGGCCGGTGGCTCGCGGATCCGGAGATCCGCCGCGGGAGCTTCGAGGCCGACGTCGCCGCGCTGGAGGAGGTCATCGACGACCTGGCCGAGACTGCAGCAGCAGTACGCGCCGCGAGCGGGGACGCGGACGGAGACGACACGGACCTGGAGGAGCCGGCGGTCGCCTGGGCACGGGCGAGCCTCGGTCACCGGGTCACGGGGCTGTTGCTCGAGGACATCCGGACGGAACTCGACGGACTGCGGCGGCTGGCCGACGAAGACGGGGACCTCGACGGCCTCGGGGACCGCGTCGACGCCCTCGATAGGCGGCGGGACGCCGTGAGGGCGGACCTCGACGAACCGGAGCGATCCGAGTGGGTCGAGCGGTTCGGGGACCGCATCGACGCCTGCGAGGCCGACCTCGCGGCGTTCGACCCGCCGGTGTCGTGGGGGGAGGTCCAGTCGATCCTCACGGAATACAGCGGGGACCTTCCCTCCGGGGCGACGCCCGAGGGAGCCGACACCCCCTGGTGACCGTCACTCGACCGGTCAGTCATCGATCGGAGTAGCCGGCGGGTCGAGACAGTACCCACCCGTAGCCACCCGACCGGAGCCCCGCGTGCGGGGATTGAAATACGAACGCGAGGCAAGCGCCGCTATGCTCGCGATAGCCGGGGGAAAGGGCGGCGCCGGAAAGACGACGACGACGCTGGGGCTGGCGGCCGCAGCGGCGGATCGAACGGGAGACGGCGGGGTGCTGGCGGTCGACGCCGACGTCGACATGCCGAACCTCCACGCGATGGCGGGCGTTGAGACCCGATCGACCGACCCGTCGAGGGAGGCCGATCGGCCGGTCGGTCTCCCGCACCCGTCGGTGGACCGCCTGCGGATCGTCCCCGCACCGCGCCAGGACGGAAGCGACGTGACGACGCGCCTGCGCGGCCTGTCGGCCGACCGCGTGTTCGTCGACTGTCCGGCCGGCGCGGGACCGGACGCCGTCGCCCCGATGCGGGTCGCCGACGCCGTCCTCGTGGTGTCGTCGCTGTGTGGGCCCGCGTTGCGCGACGCCGCCAAGACGGTCGCGATGGCCCGGGCGGTCGGCACGCCGGTCGTCGGCGGGGTACTCACCCGCACCCGGCGGGTGCCCGACGGCGTCGAACGGCTGCTGGACTGTCCCGTACTCGACACCGTGCCGGAGGCGCCCGCGGGGACGGACCCGTTGCTGACGGACGTCGTGCGTGCGGCGTACGCACGGCTTGCGAACCGGCTCGTCGACGCCGAAGAGCTATAGTGGCCGGCAGCCAAACTCTGGGACATGGCGTCGCGCCTCCCGACCGGGATCGACATCCTGGACCGCCAGCTCGACGGCGGCATCCCGGCGGGAAGCATCGTCCTGCTGTCGGCGGATCCGGCGAGCCAGTCGGAGCTGTTCCTCTATGAACTCACCGCCGCCCGCGGGACGCTGTACCTGACGACGGTGCGGTCGGACCAGGCGGTCCAGGACGCGCTCGACCGCGTCGCCACCAGGACGGGCGACCCCACGGTCAGGGACGTGGGCGGCGACGCACCGCTCGACACCGCAAACCGGCTGATCGGCAGCCTCCCCGAGGGCGCGAACCTGATCGTCGACGTCGTCGACGTGCTCGAACGGACGGACCGCGCCCGCTACCGGGGGTTTCTCAACCAGCTTCAGACCCACATGATGAACACCGGCGGCCTGGCGCTGCTCCACGGGCTCAAAGGCGAGGACGCGCCCGCGAACCGGAGCATGAGCCAGCACATGGCCGACGTGGTCTTCGACCTCCGAACCGTGGTTCGGGGCAACGAGATTCAAAACCAGCTCGCGGTGCCGAAGTTCCGGGGCGGGCGCGCCCTGGAGGAGACGATCAAACTCCGGCTGGTCGACGGGGTCACCGTCGACACCAGCCGCGACATCGCCTGAGCACGTCTCGCCGGACAGGACTCGGTAGGGTCGATCGACGCGGTCGCCGCTACAACAGGAGGTACGCGAACGTCGCGAGCGCGACGAGGGCGCTGGCGACGCTCCAGGCGACGTAGCCGACCGACCCCAGCGGCGTGTCCTTCGTGAACAGATAGCCGAAGTACACCGCGAGCGGGGTGAGCTGGATCACGGGCGAGGCGTCGATCCCGAACCCGGCGGACGCGAGCGCGAGGGCGACGGTACAGCCCGCCGCGGCCGCGGCGACGAGCACGTCCTCGCGTGCGTCCGCGAACGTCCCAACTACGGACTCCGAGCCGCCGTCGGGCCGCGGTTCCGGCTTCGATTTCGGCTTCGAGGGTCGATCCCGGCCCACCGTGTCCTTACTCCTCGACGTCGAGTTCCTCGACGAGTTCGTCGGCGTCGACGTCGACGTCCTCCATGGCCTCTTCGAGGTCCTCGCCGCCCATGCCGCCCATCATGCCGCCCATGCCGCCCATCATGCCGCCCATGCCGCCGCCCTCGATGGTCTCCTGGATGATGACCCGGTCGACCCCGAGGCGGTCCATGAGGTCCTGGGCGATCTGCTGTTTGGAGAACAGCCACTGCTGGTTGAACGTCATCTGGGGCGTCGACTCGATGTACAGCGTCTCCTTCTCGACGGTCTGGAGTTCGGTCTCGTACTCCGGTTCCTCGTCCTCGTCGTCGTCCTCGCTCTCGACTTCGACCTGGACTTCCTCCTCGACCTCGTCGGTGTCGAACCAGACCTCGGGCGCCTGCTGGAGGTACATCCCCAGCAGCCCCTGGGCCTGCTCGGTCCGGTCGTCGACGACTTCGAGCACCTCGTACTCGTATTCGAGGTCCTCGCCGGCCAGCGGGTGGTTGAAGTTGACGCGCGCGCGGCCGCCGATCACGGTCTCGACGCGCCCCTGGTCGCCGTCGATGGTGACCTGGGCGCCCGGGAAACGGTTGTCTTCGTCGATCTTGCTCGCGCTGACGGTGCGGACCTCCTCGTCGTCGAACTCGCCGAACGCCTCGTCGGCGGGCACGTCGACGGTCCCCTCGTCGCCGGCCTCGGCGCCGACGAGCGCCTCGTCGACGGCGGGGAAGACGTGCCCGGCGCCGATCACGATGATCCGCGGCGAGAAGTCGTGTTCCTCCTCGTCGATACCGGCCTCCTCGGCAACCTCCTGGCTGGTGGTGTCGACGACGGTTCCATCCTCCGCGGTTCGTACGGTGTAGGCCAGACGGACGAAGTCGCCGTCCTGGATGCCGGTGGCCTCGTCTTCGGCGTCTTCGGGGGCGTCCGACGTGTCGGCCGCGTCGGCCTCCTGATCGTCACTCATACCGCATACCACACCCGTGCCGCCCTTAAGAATCACGTTTCGGCCCCGTCCCGGGGCCGCGCGCGACGCCCCCGAGGGGATACGACCACGTTTTTGCCCGGGCGGTCCGTCGTTCCGACGATGTTCGAGGTCGAGGTGAAAGTGCGGGCCGAGCACGACGCGGTCGAATTACGCCTTGAGCGACTGGACGCCGACCGCGCCGGCGAGGTGATCCAGGCCGACACGTACTACGACGCCCCACACCGGGAGTTCGGCGAGACCGACGAGGCCCTCCGGATCAGGCGCGAGCGCCGCCCTGGGGAGGAGGCCGACAGCCGGATCACCTACAAGGGGCCCCTCGTCGACGAGGTGTCGAAGACCCGCGAGGAGGTCGAGACCGGGGTCGCTGACGGCGACCGACTGGGGGCGATCCTCGAACACCTCGGGTTCGACCCGGTCGCGACCGTCGAGAAGTCCCGCGAGCGGTACGCGGTCGACGGGTACACGGTCACCCTCGACGACGTGACCGGCCTCGGGGAGTTCGTGGAAGTCGAGCGCGAGGTCGCGGAGGACGACGTCGAGACGGCCCGCGAGGGGGCCTTCGACCTGGTCGATCGCCTCGGACTCGACGCCGACGAGGGGATCAGAACGTCCTACCTCGGGATGTTGCTCGACGGCGACGGTAACTGATCAGGGCGCGTCGATACCTGAAAGTAATACCTCGACACGGAAATCTTTCCACAAGTTATAGAGCGTCCGGCCAAAAAGCGCGTGTAATGACCGATCGCAACATTCGAGTCCACGCCGCGGACCGCGTCGCAGTAGAAGACCAAGAGGTCGAAATCGTCGAGCGGAAAGGTATCGGTCATCCGGACTCGATCTGCGACGGGATCGCCGAGTCGGTGTCGCGGGCGCTGGCGGACATGTACCGCGACCGCGTGGGCAAGGTGCTCCACTACAACACCGACGAGACCCAGCTGGTCGCCGGCTCCTCGGACCCCGAGTTCGGGGGCGGGGAGATGCTCGAACCGATCTACGTGCTCATCGTCGGCCGCGCCACCAAGAGCTACCAGGAGGTCGTCAGACGGGGCGGCGAGCGGCGGACGCGTATCCGCCGACTCCCGGTCGAGTCGACGGCGATCGAAGCGGCCAGAGACTACCTGAACGGGATCCTGCCGGAACTGGAGGTCGGGACGGACGTGATCCTCGACGTGAAACTCGGCGAGGGGAGCGGCGACCTCGTGAGCGTCTTCGGCGAGGAGGACGAGGGGGACGCGGGCGACGCCGACGGAGAGGGATCCCCCGAGATCCCGATGGCAAACGACACGAGTTTCGGCGTCGGCCACGCCCCGCTCACCGACCTCGAACGGATCGTCAAGACGGCCGAGAACCGTCTCAACGGCGAGTACGCGGCGGACAACCCCGAACTCGGCCCCGACGTCAAGATCATGGGCAAACGCGAGGGCGACGACGTCCAGATCACCGTCGCCGCGGCGATGATCGATCGCCACCTAGCGGACCTCGACGCCTACCGCGACGCCGTCGAGAGCGTCCGGGAGTTCGTCGCCGAGGTCGCCCGCGAGGAGACCGACCGCTCGGTCGAGGTCGCCGTCAACACCGCCGACGACTTCTCCGGTGACGGCGAGCCGTCGGTGTATCTCACGACCACCGGGACGAGCGCCGAGCAGGGCGACGACGGCTCGGTCGGGCGAGGCAACCGCGCCAACGGACTGATCACCCCGAACCGGCCGATGTCGATGGAGGCCTCCTCGGGGAAGAACCCGGTCAACCACATCGGGAAGATCTACAACCTCCTCTCGGACGAGATCGCCCGCGAGGTCGTCGCGGAGGTCGACGGGATCCGCGACCTGCGGGTGCGCGTGCTCTCCCAGATCGGTAGACCCATCGATCAGCCACACGTCGCCGAGGCAGACGTCGTCACCGAGGCGGGCGTCTCCCTCGCGGAGATCGAAAACGAGGTCGAGGCGATCATCGACCGGAAACTCGCCGACGTGACCGCGGTCACCGACGCCGCCATCGACGGCGACATATCGACGTTCTGATCTGCGGACGACCGTCGCAGTTGGCGCTCGGGGGGCTCGTTCCAGTGGCGTCGCTCCGGCGGGCGCGCTCCGCCGGTCCGCTCAGTCCAGGTCGACCGCCTGCCGCTTTAGGAACGCGTCGAACAGCGGCGTGTGTGCCACGAGGCCGTCGCGGAGTCGACGGAGCGGGGCGGACTCAAGGAAGGCCACGGCGGCCTCGAAGCGCGCATCCCGCCGGACGCGGGCGGCGGCGTCGCGGCGGCGCTCCTCGAACCGGGCGAGGGCTCCGGAGACGTCGTCCGGGAGGCCGGTCGCGAGTTCCTGTGCGAGCACGCGGGCGTCCTGGAGCGCGAGCGAGGCCCCCATCCCGGAGATGGGATGGACGGCGTGGGCGGCGTCCCCGACGAGGACGACCCGGTCGGTCCGCCACCGGTCGCAGGTCACGTCGCGGATTCGGTCGAAAAACGGGTCGTCGTCGGTGCCGTCGAGCAGCGCCGGTAGCCGCCATCCGATGGCCTCCGCGTGGGCCCGCAGCGCCTCGCGCGCCGGTGGTTCCGGTGGTGTGGTGTGCCGCGCAGCGAGGTTGAACCCGACGCGGTCGCCGACCCGGGCGACGAATCCCTCGCTCCCCGCCCCCCAGACGCTCACCATGTCCACGCCGATGTCGACCTCCTGTGGCGCCCACAGCGACCAGACGTACGTGTAGAACTCCCGACACGTCCAGTCGGTGAAACACAGCTCGCGGACCGTCGAGTGGACGCCGTCGCCCCCGACGACGACGTCGTAGGTCTCGGTGGTCCCGTCCCCGAAGGTGACGGTCACGCCGTCGGCCCGTTCCACGATCCGTTCGGGGGCGGTGTTCATCCGGATGCACTCGTCGGGGACGGCCTCCCGGAGGACGCGATGGAGGTCGCTCCGGTGGATCGAGAGCAACAGCGTCCGGTTCCCGGGGAGCGTCGTTCGCGTCAGGCAGTCGCCACCGCCCGTGCGCACCTCGAAGGTCGACGGAGCGGACGCGTGGGCGCGGGCCGCGTCGAGAAGCCCCAGTTCGTCGATGACGGCCAGGCCGTCGGCCCAGAGCCCGATCCCGTAGCCGCCGTCGCGCCATTCGGCTGCCTGTTCGACGACCGTCGGTTCGCGGCCCTGGCGGTTCAGGTAGTTCGCGAGGGTGAGCCCGGCGAGGCCACCGCCAACGATCAGTACCTCAGTGTCTGTGTGGGAGGTGGAGGACGCCTCCATGATCGGACCGTTCGGACAGGCGATAATAAACACAATCCTCGCCCCGGAGCGCGGTGTTCGCACGCGAGGATTTATTTCGGCCCGACACGGGGTTGGTCACATGGAAGTCGACGACATGGAGGAACTGCTGTCCTCGGTCACCCTCCGGGAGAAAGGGGGCGGCGTCCGTTCCTACCAGAACACCGTCAGCATCGCTTGCCCGTCCTGCGGCGACCCGTTCGACGACGTGGTCGTCTGTGAGGACGAGTACACCAGCCTCGAACTGTCGATGCCGCTCGACATCTGTACGACGGTCCACGAGGGGGACGCCGTCCTGTTCACGCACAAGCCCTGAGCGACCGGCGTAGGCAGGTCCTGAGCCTCGGGGGCGTCACACTGGAGTGCTGACGCCGCCGCGGGAAACGCACTTACGCGCCGCCGGCAAACCACTGCCGTGGCGATGGAAGACGCGGACGTCGTGCTGGTCGGCTACGGCGAGATCGGAACGAAAAGCAGCACGGTCCGGGGGAAGATGGCCGCGAGGCTGGCGTCGAACCTCCGGGCGCTTCTGGCCGACCGGGGCTTCGATGCGACGGTGGAGGCGGAGTGGCCGCGGCTATATGTCCGGACGGCCCGTCCCGGGGCGGCCGCCGACGCAGTCGCGGAGGCACCCGGGGTCGTCCTCGCGCGACCAGCCCGCGAGTGCGAGCCGACCCTCCCGTCGATCCGGGAGGCGCTGTGTCACGCGGCCCGCGACCACGGCGACGGAAGCTTCGCCGTCCGCGCCAGGCGCCACGGCGACGGCCACGGCTTCACGAGCGGCGACATAGAACGGGAGGGCGGCGCGGCGCTGGTCGAAGCCACCGACGCCCCGGTCGATCTGGACGATCCGGACGTGACCTACCGGGTCGAGGTCCGCGGCGACCGGGCCGTCGTCTCCTCGCGGACGGCTGACGGCCCCGGTGGGCTCCCGCTTGGCACCCACGACCGGGCGGTGGCGCTGATAAGCGGCGGCATCGACTCCCCGGTCGCCGCCTGGGAGATGATGCGGCGCGGCTGTGCGGTCACGCCGGTGTACGTCGACCTCGGCGACTACGGCGGCGCCGACCACCGGGCCCGGGCTGTCGAGACAGTCCGGCGCCTCGCCAGCCGTGCGCCCGACCGCGACATGGATCTCCGGGTGATCTCCATGGGCGAGGTCGTCGCGGATCTGGTCGACACGGTCGCGGACACCCGGATGCTGTCGCTCCGGCGGGCGATGTTGTGTGCCGCCGCGGTCGTCGCCGACGAGGTCGGGGCACACTCGCTGGTGACCGGCGAGTCGCTGGGGCAGAAGTCGAGCCAGACCGGACGCAACATCGCGGTCACCGACACGGCGGTCGACTACCCGGTCCACCGGCCGCTGGTGACCAGGGACAAGAAAGACGTCGTCGCCCTCGCCCGCGAACTGGGCACCTTCGAGGACGCCACCCTGCCGGTCGGCTGCGAGCGCATCGCTCCACCCCACCCGGAGACGAACGGCTCGATCGAGGCGGTCAGAGCCGCCGAACCCGATGACCTGCTTGACCGGGCCGCGGCGGCGGCCGCCGACCGATACAGCATCGACGTTGACAGCGGCGCGTCGAGTCGGCCCTGAACGCCCCGGGGGGCCCGCGGGAGACTGTTTCACACGTGTAGGGTTCCCCACGGGATTCACTACCACTACTCTGCCGAAATACCGATGAACGATCGGGTGAAAATGGGTTTTTGTCCATAGAGATCTAACGTTCATACAGAATGGTAAAGGCGATCAATCGAGTGTCTCGTCCCCGCCCGGGACCGGAGTGGGAGGTCCGCCAGGTCGAAGCGCGGACCGACTGGTCGAGCGAGGTCGAGACCTGTGCGTGCTGTGGCGCGTCCGTCGACCTGACCGACCCCCACGTCGGCGCCGACCTTGTCCACGTCGACCCCGCGGTCGGGAACAAGCGCGGGATGGAGCGCGAGCGATACGTGTTCTGCGATCGGACCTGCGAGCGAACGTGGCGGACGGTCGAGCGCTGACCCCCCGTCCCGTCGGCAACACGAGCCGGCCACCGCAACACGTTTATCGGGTGCCCGACTGCCTCCCGATGTGACGCGGATGTGTCTGGTCGGCGGGGCTGACGTCGATCTGCGCCGGGAGCTGCTGTCCCGCGAAACCGCGCGGGCGGCGCTTGCGACCTACGACCTCGACGCCCCCTTCGCCAACGCGGTGGCCGTCGACACGGTGAGCCTCGGGGCCGCCGTCTCGCTTCTGAACGACCTCAACTGGTATCTCGTGCGCTTTGCGGAGCTAGCGCTCGTCCGGGAGCCGAGCGTCAGCCGGACGGAGTGGCTCTCGCGGGAGCTGGCGACCGCGATCCGCGACGGGGCCGTCGACCCCGCCGACACGGGGGAGCACCTGGCAGTGTACGGCCTCGCCGACGGCCGGCTCGTCGAACCGATGTACGTCGTCCGCGTCGACGGAACCGTTCCGGAGTACGACCTGCGCGACGTCGAGGACACCGTGATCGTGCGGGTCACGGAGTCCGAGTTCGGCCGCTGATCTGGGTCAGGGTCAGTCGTCGAACATCCCGGTGGACATGTAGCGCTCGCCGCTGTCCCAGAACACCGTCACCACGAGCGGGTCGTCGACGCCGTCCTCGCGCAGGCGCTCGGCGACGTCCCTGGCGGCGAGGTTCGAGGCGCCGCTCGACTGCCCGACGAAGACTCCCTCGTCCCGGGCGAGGCGGCGACACTCCACCTCCGCCTCGTCGATGGTCACCGTCAGCACGTCGTCGAGCAGGTCGACGTCGAGGTTCGGGCTGATAAAGCCCGGACCCATGCCCTGGAAGTCGTCGACGCCGGGCTCCTCGCCCGAGAGGACGGCGTTGTCCGCGGGTTCGACGGCGACGACCTCCAGGTCGGGAAACGCCTCACGCAGGCGGCGGCCGGTGCCGGTGATGGTGCCGCCGGTGCCCACGCCGGCGACGAGGGCGTCGACGGTCCGGTCGCCGACCTGTTCGAGGATCTCCGCGCCCGTGGTGTGGTAGTGAGCCCCGGGGTTCGCGTCGTTCTCGAACTGGCGGAGCTGATAGTATCCCTCGGCCTCCAGTTCGTCGGCCCGCTCTTTGGCCGCGGAGATGTCGCCCTCGACCAGTTCGATCGTCGTCCCGTACGCCCGCATGATGTTCCGGCGTTCGGGCGACTTCGAGGCCGGCATCACCACCGTCAGGTCGTACCCCCTGGCGGCGGCGACGACCGAGAGCCCGATCCCGGTGTTGCCGCTGGTCGGCTCGACGAGGTGGTCGCCGGGTTCGATCTCGCCTGCCTCCTCGGCGGCCTCGACCATCGCCATCGCCGGCCGGTCCTTCGCGGAGCCGCCCGGGTTCTTGGATTCGACCTTCGCGGCGACGGTCGTCCCCGGCGGCGAATCGACGCGGACCAGCGGCGAGCCGACGGTGTCGAGGATGCTGTCGTCCATTGCGTCGGGGTAGGCTCCCCCGACCTATGTCCGTTGTGGAGGCGGCGAGCCGGCGGCGACGGCGGGGAGAGTCCCCCGAAACGACTGACTACGCTTAAGAAGGTCGACGACCAATCCGCAGCTATGAGCGACCGACTCGAAACGATGGAACCCAACCCCGCCTGGGACGCCGACAGTTACCCCGACGTCGTCGACGCACTGGGCCGCGACGGCCTCGTGTTCAGGGTGTGGGGCGGCGACTGGTGCAAGGACTGCCGGAGCCAGCTTCCGGACTTCGGGGCCGCGCTGGACGCCGCCGGCGTCGCCGAGGATCGGATCGAACACTACCCCGTCGAGAAGGCCGAGGACGGCTCGAAGGTCGGTCCGAAGGTCGAGGAGTACGGGATCGAACTGATCCCGACGGTCGTGGTCGAGCGCGACGGCGAGGAACTCGCCCGCTTCGTCGAGGAGGAGCGCCAGCCGATCGCTGTCTACCTCGCCGATCGACTCCGCGAGCGCGAACTCTCGTCCTGAGCCGCGGCGTTCTTCGCCCGCGTCCCACAGCAGTCACTCGGCGCCGTCGAGCCAGTCGAGGGCGGCGTCGACGTCGTGTTCGGGCGGCGAGCACGCGAAGTTCCGGCAGGCGTACACCGTCGCCCCGCCGTCCCGGGCCTCGCGGTTCGCCCAGATCGGCGGCGCCTCCGACAGCCCGAGCGCGTCGAGCCACGGGTCGAGCGCCGGTTCGGTCGCTGGCCGCGGGGCCACGAGCAGTCCGGGGAGGTACCGGTCGGCGATGGCCTCGCGGAACGACCCGGGCACGTCGGCGTCCTCGGCCGCGACGGTGAGTTCGACCGCCCCCCGTTCGAGGGTGTCGGCAGCGAGCACGAGCGAGACGTGTTCGAGCGGCGATCCCGTGACCCGGTCGGCGTGGGTGTCCAGGGCGGCCTCGGCGACGTCCCCGAACTCCCGGTCGGGCGCGAAGTGTTCGAGGCCGAGCAGCGTCCCGACCGCGACCCCCAGACTGGAGGGCGTCGAGCGGTCGGTGAGCTCCTGGGGCCGGGTGACGAGCGACTCGCCGCTCCCCGGCGTGAAGTAGAGCGTGCCGGCCTCGGCGTCCCAGAACTCCTCGACCATCGCGTCCGCGAGGGCGACGGCGAAGACTAGGTGGTCGATCTCGCCGGTCGCACCGTAACAGTCCAGCGCGCCGCGTGCGAGGAAGGCGTAGTCCTCCAGGTAGCCGTCGACGGCGACGTCGCCGTCCTTGAACCGGCGGTGGAGGCGGCCGGCCTCCGGGTCCCAGAGCGCGTCCCGGACGAAGTCGAGCGCTTCCACGGCGCGGTCGGCGTAGGCGGGGTCGAGCACCCGCCCGGCCGCGGCGAACGCCGAGATCGCGAGGCCGTTCCACCCCGCCAGCACCTTCTCGTCCCGGTTCGGCCGGGGGCGCTCCTCGCGGGCGCGACGGAGCGTCACCTCGGCGTCGATCAGTTGCGACTCGACGGTCGTCTCGTCGACGTCGCGGTCGGCGGCCAGATCCTCGATCGACGCCGAGCGGGTGAGCACCGTCTTGCCCTCGAAGTTGCCCGACTCGGTGATCCCGTAGCGCTCGCAGAACAGCTCCGCAGCGGTCTCGTCGTCGAGTCCGGCGTGGACCTGCTCGGGGGTCCACACGTAGAAGGCTCCCTCCTCGGGTTCGGGCTCGTCCCCCTCTCGGTCGGACTCCGCGGGCGGAATGCTCCGGGCGTCGAGGGTGCTATAGAAGCCGCCGTCGGGGTGGGCCAGTTCCCGGTCGAGAAAGCCAAGCGTCTCCCTGACGACCTCGGCGTAGCGCTCCCGGCCGGTCGCCTGGTAGCCCGCGAGGTAGGCCCGCGGGAGTTCGGCGTTGTCGTAGAGCATCTTCTCGAAGTGCGGGACGGTCCAGTCGCGGTCGGTCGCGTAGCGGTGAAAGCCCCCGCCGAGGTGGTCGTACATCCCGCCGTCGGCCATCGCGTCCAGGGTCTCTGTGGCGACCGCGGCCGCCTCCGTGTCGCCCGAGCGGGCGGCGGCCCGAAGGAGGAGGTGGATCCGACCGGGGTGGGGGAACTTCGCGCCGCCGCCCCCGAAGCCGCCGTACTCGCGGTCGGCCCCGCGCATCGCCGCCCCGACTGCGTCCTCGACCAGGTCGGATCCGCCGATCTCGCCGGGCTGGTCGGGCGTGGTTTCGAGTTCGTCCCGCAGCGCCGCGGCCCACTGGTCGGCGCGGTTCTCGATTTCGTCGCGGTCGGTCTCCCAGGAGTTGGCGAGGTCTTCGAGCAGGTCCGAAAAGCCGGGCGTCCCCCGCCGGGACTCCGGCGGGAAGTACGTCCCCACGTAGAACGGCCGGCCGTCCGGCGTGAGCCAGGCCGACAGCGGCCAGCCGCCGCCCCCGGTGACCAGCTGACAGATCGTCATGTAGACGCTGTCGACGTCCGGGCGTTCCTCGCGGTCGACCTTGACCGGGACGAAGTTCTCGTTGAGCAAGCGCGCCACAGCCTCGTCCTGGAAGCTCTCCTCCTCCATGACGTGACACCAGTGACAGGCCGAGTAGCCGATCGAGAGGAAGATGGGGACGTCGCGCTCGCGGGCGGCCTCGCGGGCCCGCTCGTCCCACGGCTGCCAGTTGACCGGGTTGTCGGCGTGCTGTTCGAGGTAGGGACTCTCCTCCTCGTCCAGCCGATTGCGGCGAGTGGGGTCGGTCATCGACGGGGGTTGGGACGCCAGCCCTAAATCGCCGTGGAAGGGGGAGAAGGCGTCGGCGGCCGGCGGGGAACGAGAACGGTGGGAGTCGGTCCGTCGGGGGAACCGCCGAACGAGCCCGAAGAGCAACGTTTACACTCCAGTACGTACCGGCACCTCACATGAGCGAGACGGTACTCCTGGTCGGCGGCGGCGGTCGCGAACACGCCATCGCCCGCGCCGTCGCGGACGACTGTGACCTCTACGCCTGCGCGAGCAACCGCAACCCGGGCATCGCGCGGCTGGCCGAGGGCGTCGAACTCGTCGACGAGCGCGACGCCGAGGCCATCGCCGCGTACGCCGAGGAGGTCGGCGCGACGCTCGCGGTGATCGGCCCCGAGTCCGCGCTGGAGGCGGGCGTCGCGGACGCGCTCGAAGCAGCCGGCGTGTTCACCTTCGGCCCGAAGCGGGAGGCCGCACGCATCGAGACGGACAAGTCGTTCCAGCGGCGGTTCATGCGCGAGAACGGCATCCCGGGCTGTCCGGAGTTCGAGACCTTCGACGATCCGGACGCTGCCTGCGAGTACCTCCGGAGCTACGACGGCGACGTCGCCGTCAAGCCGGCCGGGCTCACCGGCGGCAAGGGCGTCAAGGTCACCGGCGACCAGGTGACCAAAGACGAGGCCGTCGAGTACGTCCAGGAGAGCGACTACGACGAGTGGGTCGTCGAGGAACGGCTTGTCGGTGAGGAGTTCACCGTCCAGGCGTTCGTCGCCAACGGCGACGTGCGGGTGACGCCGGCCGTCCAGGACCACAAGCGCGCCTTCGAGGGCGACGAGGGCCCCAACACCGGCGGCATGGGCTCCTACAGCGACGCCTCGCTGGAACTCCCCTTCATGGAGCCGGCGGACTACCACGCAGCCGTCGAGGTGCTGGAAGCAACGGTGGCCGCCCTCGACGAGTACACCGGGGTCCTCTACGGACAGTTCATGCTCGGCGCCGACGGCCCGAAGGTCGTCGAGTTCAACGCCCGCTTCGGCGATCCCGAGGCGATGAACACCCTGCCGGTGCTGCGCACGCCCTTCGTCGACGTACTCACCGCCGCCCGCGACGGCGAGTCGCTGCCCGACCTGACTTTCGCCGACAGCGCGACCGTCTGCAAGTACGCGGTGCCCGCGGGCTACCCGACCGACCCCGAGGACGGCGCGCGTATCGAGGTCGACGAGGACAGCGTCGGCAACGCCCTCCTCTTTTACGCCAGCGTCGACGAGCGCGACGACGGCCTCTACACGACTACCTCCCGCTCCTTTGCGGTCGTCGGCGTCGAGGACACCATCGACCGCGCCGAGCAGGTGGCCGACGGCGCGCTCGCGGCCGCTGGCGACGGCCTGCGCGTCCGTCACGACATCGGCAAGCCGGACCTGGTCCGCCGCCGGATCGACCACGTGCGGGAGCTCCGCGGCGACGCCGGCGGGGACTGACTCGGGACAGCCGCCGCCCTCCGTCGACCCGAGCCCGGACGCCGGCTTCCGGTGCCGGTGACGTGACCGTTTTTGTGCGCCCGGGCCGAACCCCGCGGCAGTGACCGACGACGACGCCGGCCGGCGACACGACCGCCTCGACCGCCACCCGACGCCGGGGCCCGGCAACTCGCTGCGCTCCTGGACCGACGCGAAGCCGGTCTGGCGGGTAATGGTCAACTACGTCCTCGTCTGGGTGGCGCGGATCGCCCCCTCGCTACGGGTTCGCTCGTGGGCGCTCCGGCGCCTCGGCGCGACCGTCGGGCCGGGGGTCTCGTGGGGGCTGGAGGCCACGCCAGACGTGTTCTGGCCCGAACTCATCACCCTGGAGGCGGACTGCATCGTCGGCTACGACGCCGTGTTGCTCTGTCACGAGTTCCTCCAGGACGAGTACCGGACCGGCGAGGTCGTCGTCGGCGAGCGCGCGATGGTGGGCGCAAAGACCGTCGTGCTCCCGGGCGTCCGGATCGGGGCGGACGCCCAGGTGGCGGCCAACTCGCTCGTGACCGAGGACGTCCCGCCCGGGGCGACGGTGGCCGGCGTCCCCGCGACGACCGTCGACCGCGACGGCGGCCGGGATCGGGGCGACCGAGCGGGCGAGTAATCCCGGACCCCATCCCACGGGAGCCACCGGATACCGCCCCGAGGGGTCGCCGCAGCCTTTCGTTTTTCGCGGGGGCGACGAGAAGGGTCACACGAGGGCCACCGCGGAGGCGACCCAAAGCCGTTATAGCCTCCGCTTAACTGTAGTAACCCAGAGCGAACGAATGGACGACACACACACGGACGAACTCAACGTGTTCCTCCGGATGGCCCGTACGTTCCCGGTCCGGACCGTCATCTTCACCTTCGGCCTCCCGGCCTTCGCGATCCTCCAGGTGACGCTGGGCATCGTGTACGGCGGTTCGCTGCCCGTCATCGGACTCTTTGCCGCCGTCGCGGTCGCGTTCTCGATCCAGCTTACCCGCTGGCAAGTGGCGACCTACCGCCGGAAGCAGGTGACCCGGCAGTGGACGGGTCACGGCCAGTAACCGATCTCGCCCCGTCAGGTCACTGCGCGGCGCGCTTCCTCCCGCTCCTCGCGGGCCGCGTAGGCGCTGTAGGCTCCGAGTAGGAGCGCGGCCAGCCCGACGATCACGTCGTTCCAGAACGCGAGGTCGTTCACCGTCTCGGTGGCGCCGGTGTCGGCACCCAGAACGAAGGGCGCCGCGATCAGCCACGCGCCGAGCAGCGCCGCGATGAACGCGGCGCCGACGCTCGCGATCGCCTCGTTCGACCGCCGGTAGTAGTTGTACCCGCCGACGGCGAGCAACAGCGCGCCGACGAGGACGTCGTTCCAGAACTGCGTCACCACGACGTCCAACAGGACGGCCTGGACGAGCATCCACGCCCCGAGGAGCGCGATGATCGCCGAGATCCACTTGCCGCGCTCGTCCGGGTTCGGGCGGTAGTCCGCCTGGTCGGCCCGCCGTTCGTCGGCGTCCGGCCTGCCGGCCGTGCGTTCGTCAGGTACGTCTCGTTCACTCATCGTGTGAGCACGTGACCCCCTCCGAATGCATAGGAACGGGGGCTGCACCAGCAAGGGAACGAGGCAGGCTCCAACCGAGGCGCCGCGAGGCCTATCGCCGTTTGCTGACGCCCTCGTCGAACACCGAGCGGTTCGGGACGATGAACTCCTCGCCGTCGGCCTCGATCCGGGTCACGAACAGGTCGACCTCCTGGACGACGCCGGAGCGGTCGCCGATCCGCACCTCGTCGCCGATGCCGTAGGGCTGGTTCAACAGGAGATAGACGCCGGCCGCTCCCGAGGCCAGCATCGAGTGGAACGCGAGCCCCCCGAGGAAGATGACGGCCGCGAGGTAGCCCGCCAGGAGCACCACGAGCGCGAGGGTGGCGACGCCGACCTGCGAGAGGGCGATCAGGATGGCGATGTAGATGATGGAGTACTTCGCGATACGGGGGAGCACGCCGATCTGGGGGACCTTGATCGCGCGAAGCCGCTCGGCGATCACCAGTTCGGCCTTGTCGCCGACGACCACGCCGAGGATGAGGACGAAGAGGGCAACGAACAGCTGGGGGAGGAGGGCGGCGACCTCGTTCCAGAACCGGTCGGCGACGCTGACGCGGGCCACGGACAGCGCCGCCAGGACCGACACGCCGTAGATGAAGTAGGCCGCAAGCTTCGCCACGATGTCGACGGTCGAACTCCCGAGGCTCCGGGCGGTGCGCTCGAAGGCCGTCCCCTCGATCGCCCCGGGGACCCCGACCCGGACGAGGAGCCGTCTGACGATCATCCCCGTGAGGTACCCGAGGACGAGGCCGAACACGAGCACGGCGGCCGCCACCCAGACCCAGGGGGGAACTGCCAGCAGCACGTCCTCGACGACCGACTGGAGCGGGACGGCCCCGCCACCCCCCGACACACCGGTGCCGGCGACGGGATCGACGGCCGGACCACCGACAGGAGGGCCGACGCTGTGGGCCTCCGATCGGCCGATCGTGGGGTTCATCAGTAATCCTCCGGGTCGATTTCGAGGATCATGTCCCCGCCCTTGAACGCGCGGACGAGACCGTCGGACTCCGAGAGGACGATGGCCGTGGCGTTGGTGTCGCGGGTGATCGCGCCGCCGGCCATGTGGCGGGCCCCGAGCCCCTTCGGCATGTCGACGCCCTCCGCGGAGGGTTCGAGGTAGCGGTACGCGGAGACGATCTTGCCCGAGTCGGAGATGACGAAAGCCCCGTCGAGGCGCGAGAACTCCTTGAGCATCACGTTCACGATCGGATCGCCGACGTGGACGTGGGACTTCTCGAAGGGGTTGTAGGAAAGCGGGCGGGACTTGTTCATCACCTTGCCGGCGTCGCCGACGACGAACAGGGCGCCCACGGGCTTGCCCTTCTGACCCTTCTTGCCGAGTTCGATCGCCACCTCGAAGACGTCCCGGATGACGCCCGGATCCGCCCGCGAGTTGACGAACAGGTCGTAGACGCCCGAACGCATCGATTCGGACACCCGGACGCGGACGACCGTGTCGGGGTCGCCCTCGAAGGTGGCGAGGCTACAGGCGACCACGTCGCCGTCCCCCACCAGGCCGTGGTCGAGCGCCCCCTCGATGCCGAAGCGGATCCGCGACTCCACGTCGCGAAAGGACAGCGGGAGTTCGACGTAGTTGTCGGCCCCGACGGCGTTCTCCGGCGCGACGACGACGACCTCCGCATCGACGTCCGCGAACCGCTCGTAGTAGGAAGTGTTCGGAGAGAACAGAAACAGGTCGTCGATACCTTCGACGACATCGTCGAGAAGTTCGGCTGGCGTCGCCATTGGTTGATCGACAGCGGCGGGCAGAAAAAGGTTTGTGGACGCTACCCGAACGATGAAGGCACTCGAAAGGCCAGTGGCCACATGGCCGACCCACCCGTCCTCTGTCCGCTCGTGACGCCGTTCGACGACGACGCCGTCGACGCCGATGCGCTCGCGGCGCTTGTCGAACGGCTCCGGTCGATCGGGCTCGACGGCTTCGTCCCCTGTGGCACGACCGGCGAGTTCGCCAGCCTCACCGTCGAGGAGCGCCGGACGGTGATCGAGACGACCGTCGAGGCCGCCGGCGACGCGACCGTCCTCGCCGGCGTCGCGGACACGACCGTCGACGGCGTCAGGGCCGGCATCGCCCACGCCGACGCCGTCGGCGCGGACGGCGCCCTGACGACGCTGCCGTACTTCCACGGCGCCAACGACCCGGAGGGCGAACTGCGCTTCCTCCGCGAGGCGACCGCCGACGCCGGCCTCCCCGTCTACCTCTACAACATCCCGCCGTACGTCGGCCGGGAGATCCCCCCGGACGTGATCTCCCGGGCGGCCGAGACCGACGCCGTCAAGGGGCTGAAAGACACCAGCGACGACCTCTCGTACCTCCGCCGGGTCGACCGCCGGACACCCGACGACTTCCCGATCTACCAGGGCATCGACAGCCTGTATCTCCCCTCCGTCCTGGTCGGCGCGACCGGCGGCATCCACGCCGTCTCGAACGCCCTGCCCGAGGCCTTCGTCGCGCTCCGGGACGCGGTCGCGGACGGCGACCTCGACCGCGCGCGGACGGTCGCCACGGCGGCGATCGAACCGGTGTTCGAGGCCTGCGCCGAGTACGGCTTCGCGCCCGCGACGAAGGTCGCCGCCGCCGAACGGGGGTTCGTCGACGACGCGAGCGTGCGGGCGCCCCTGATCGAACTCGACGCCGACGAGCGCGCCGACGTCGAGGCCGCGGTTCGGTCGGCGCTGGACGCGGTGTGACACCCGCGGCGGCCTCGACGCCGCACGCGGTGTAGCCGCGTCGGCGGTTCGTTCCCGTCGCGTCGCACCGAGCGCCGGGGTTCAAGACGGGGGCCGGCGAAGCCGGAGGCATGTACGACGACATCCTGGTTCCCGTCGACGGCAGCGACTGCTCGTTCGCGGCGCTCGAACGCGCCGAGGATCTGGCGGCGACCTACGGCGCGACGCTTCACGTCGTCTCGGTCGCAGACGTCCGGACGACGTTCGGGGACTCGCCGACCGACTTCGATCCCGGTCAGGTGGTCGACTTCGCCCGGAAGCGGGCACAGATGGCCGTCGACGACGCCGTCGAGCGGGTGGGCAGCGACCTGGAGGTTCGCGAGGAGGTCGTCGCCGGCATCCCGGCCGAGGACATCGTCGAGTACGCGAACGCGGAGGGAATCGACGTGATCGTGATGGGAACCCACGGCCGGAGCGGGCTGAACCGGGTGCTCCTCGGAAGCGTGACCGAACGGGTCGTCCGAACGTCGCCCGTGCCGGTGTTGACCGTCCGGGAGTAGCCCCGGCGCTCGACCGTGGCGGGCACGCACCGACGACCCGAAGCGGCGCGGCCGTCGAGCAACCACTAAGGAACCCCCGGGAGTGCATCCGGTATGCGACTGGAGGATTACTGGGGCGTGGGCCCGAAGACGAGCGAGCGCCTCCAAGAGTCGCTCGGCGTCGAGGCCGCCGTCGAGGCGATCGAGACCGCGGACGTGCGGGCGCTGACAGAGGCTGGGCTCTCGCGGGGGCGGGCGGTCCGCATCCTGCGGCGCGCGAACGGCGGCGCCGGGATGGACCTGCTCGGCACCCGGGACGCGCGGGCGGTGTACGACGACCTGCTCGACATCGCGTCGGGCTACGCCGTGACCGACCACGCGGCAGACCGGATCCGCGTGCTGACGCCGCTTCCCGACCGCGAGGCCCGCGAATCCAGACTCGATCGCGTCCTCGCCGCCAGGGAGGTCTGGGACGGCCTCGACGGGACGGCCCGCGAGGCGGTACTCGACGCGTTCCAGGAGTACGACGCGCGGGGCGGCAGCGAGCGGGCGGCGGTGCAGGCGGCCCTCGCGCTGCGCGAGGCGGGACTGCGGGGCGGGACCTTCGAGGCGCTCGACGGCGTTGACGAGGCCGCCCTGCGGGAGGCCGCGGGCGCACTGGGCTACGTCGACGACGGCGACGTGGCGGCCGGCGCCGACGAGGAACTCGACCGGCTTCGAAGTCTATTCGACCAGGCCCAGGACCTGGAAAACGGCGCGCTCGACGTGCTCGAATCGGTCAGGGAGGGCGACGTGCGGTCGCTGGAGGCCTTCGAGTCCGCGTTCGTCGAGTACGTCGCGAGCGAGACAGACATCCCCCGCGGGACAGTCAGGGGCGCCGCGGCGGCGGACGCAGTCGACGCCGCGGACTTCGTCACCACGTCGCTCCGGGAACTCGTCGCGACCCTCGAAGCCGACGTCGAGGCACGCGAGGGGACGGTCGCGGCCGACCTCACCGAAATCATCGAGGCGGCCCGCGAGGACGTCGACGCCGCGGTCGACGCCGTCGACGACATCGCGGTCGACGTGTCGCTGGGACGGTTCGCGGCGGCCCACGACCTGACGCGGCCCAGCCACGCCGAGGACGGCCTCGCGGTGATCGACGCCCGGAACCTCTTTCTCGACGGTGACGTCCAGCCGACGACCTACGCGGTGGGGAGCCACGACCTGACCGACCGGAGCGACGCGGCGCCCCGGCCGCCCTCGGGCGACCGGGTCGCGGTGCTGACCGGGGCCAACAGCGGCGGGAAGACGACGCTGCTGGAGACGCTGTGCCAGGTGACCGTGCTGGCGGCGATGGGGCTGCCGGTCCCCGCGCGGGCGGCGGCCGTCGGCGCCTTCGACGCCGTCGTCTTCCACCGACGACACGCCTCGTTCAACGCCGGGGTGCTGGAGTCGACGCTGAAGTCGATCGTGCCGCCGCTGACCGACGACGACCGGGTGCTGATGCTGGTCGACGAGTTCGAGGCGATCACCGAACCCGGGCGGGCGGCGGACCTGCTCAACGGCCTCGTCGACCTGACCGTCGATCGGGAGGCCCTCGGGGTGTACGTCACGCACCTCGCCGACGACCTGAGCCCGCTCCCCGAGGCCGCACGGATCGACGGCATCTTCGCCGAGGGGCTCACCCCCGAGTTGGACCTCCGGGTCGACTACCAGCCCCGCTTCGGGACGGTGGGCAAGTCGACGCCGGAGTTCATCGTCTCGCGGCTGGTGGCAAACGCCGGCGACCGCACGGAGCGTGCGGGCTTCGAGGCGCTTGCGGCGGCCGTCGGAGAGGAGGCTGTCCAGCGGACGCTGTCGGACGCCCGGTGGACCGAGTCGGACTGAACCGGGTCGCCGGCGACAGGCCGAAATGGGTCGCGACGCCTGCCGAGTGAGACGGATTCAAGTACGTCGGAGTTACTACCTCGGGCAATGACAGACCCCACCTCGGACATCGAAGAGGACGTCGACGAGAGCAACGCGCCCGAGTGTGACACCTGCGGTGCGAAGATCATCCGCGAGCCGACCCACAGGGTCGTCACGTGGATCGAAGACGGGCAGATCTACCATCGACACTTCTGTGACGACGCCTGTCGTGCCGAGTGGGACGAGGAACGCGCGGACGCCTGACGGGCGAGTCGGCCCCGTCGCAGTTCGGCGTCGTCGATCGATCCTCACTCGAAGTTCGACCAGAATCGCTCCAATCCGAGCGACAGCATGTCCGGGCTGACGGGCTGGAACTCCGCTCGTTCTGTTTCGGGGAGGTACGTCCGGACGCCGTCCCAGCGGTCGCGGGCGTACCGCGAGTCGACGAACGCGCGCACCCCCCGTTCGTCGGGGCCGCGGATGACCCGCCCGACGGCCTGCCGGGCCTTGCGAACCGCGGGCACCAGCAGCGCGGTCTCGAAGCCATCGCCGAACCGGCGGTCGTAGGCGGTCCGCACCGCCTTCGTCTTCGGGCTCGCGGTGTTGACGAGGGGGACGCCACAGACGACCGCCGCCGCGAGGCGGTCGCCGCGGTAGTCGACGCCCTCGGTCAGGGTGCCCCGGAGGCTCGTGACGAGTACCTTGTCCTCGCCGGCGAAGAAATCCCGCTTGAGCGACTCGGTGACGTCGTCGTCGCTGGACTCATCAAGCAACACCGACTCGTCGAGTCGCCCCTCCAGGACGCTCGCCATCCACGCGGCCTCGCGGTAGTTCGGCATACCCACCAGGACGTTGCCCTGGGACAGTGCGACGGTCTCGACGGCGTCGACGTAGGCGGCGCGGACCTCGTTGCCGACGCGCCCGTCCTCCGGGGTCGGCCCCCGGTTCTCGTGGGTGAACTTCGGCGCGTCGACCGCGAAGGAGGCCCGCCGCGATTCGGGAAAGTCCAGCCCGTAGGTCCGCTCGGCGATCGGCCGGCCGTCCTCGGCGAGGCGGTCTAGCCCCGTCACCGCCCGGAACACCGACAGCGGTTCCAGCGTCGCCGACATGAGGACGCCGCCGCCGAAGGCGCCCAGTCGCTCGGCGATGGCGTCGCCGGGGACGCAGTTGTGCAGGGCCAGCCGCGCGGTGTAGGCGCGCCGCCAGCTGTCGGGGGGTTCGGTCTCGTCCCAGGTGCGGGTCAGTTCGATTTCCCGGAAGAAGGACTCGTGGTCGGTCCGGTCCCAGGCCGCGAGCGTCCGACCGACCCCGGGGGCGGCCCGGTTTTTGTCCTCGTCTTCGAGGCCGTCGAGGATCACGCCCACGAGCGACCCGACGGCCTCGGCGCGGGTCCAGGCCGCGGCGTGCCCGGCCGCCTCAGCCCACTCGCTGATCTCGTCGGGTCCCGGCTCTTCGGGGTCCCGGAGCGGGATCTCGTCGTCGTCCAGCCGCGTGAGGTCCGCGCGCCAGTCGGGGGTCATCCGGTCGAGGTGGGCAGTCACGCGCCGGTCGAGTTCCTCGCGGAGGTCCCGGAGGAGCGACCGGACCGCCTTCAGTTCGTCCAGGGTCACCTCGGTGTCGGTCAGTTCCGCCCGGACGAGTTCGGCGGCCTCGACGGCGCGCTCGTCGTCGTCGAACTCCAGGGGCTGGATCACCCGCGTGAGTTCGGTCTCGGCGTCCCGGAGCGTCGCGTCGGCGACCCCGTCGCTCACCAGGTCGCGCACGCGCGGTTCGAGCATGTGCGCCTCGTCGCAGACGACGAACGTCGACTCGTCGAGCAAGGGTCCGGTGAACGTCGCCGCGGTCGTCGGGTCGAAGGCGTGGTAGTAGTTGCCGATCACGACCTCGACGTTCGGCAGGATCGCTCCCATCGCGGAGTGGGGACAGACGCCGTGGCCGGCGGCGAGGCCGACGAGGTCCTCCGGCGCGAGCAGCCCCCGGTCGTCGAAGGAGAATGGGACCGCCTCGACCGGGTCGCCGTCCTCCGGCAGGCCAGCGAGGAACTCGGCGTAAAACGGACAGTACTCGACGTCGTCGTACTCGGCCGTCTCGGGGAGGTACGGCGTCGGCTCGCCGGCGGTCGTCAGGTAGGCGTCGCTTGCGCCCTCGCTGCTTCCGGAGTCCAGCAGGTCCGTCTGTGCCCGGCGTGCGCGGCCGGCGAGGGCGTCGGCCGTCGTCGCTCCACCCTCGCCGACCAGGTTCCGGGTCCGCTCGCGGAGCCCCTCACAGCGGTCGTAGACGGTCGAGTCGTCGATCCCGGCGCGGTTCTCACGGCTGTACGGGCAGACGTCGGCCTTCCCGACCAGCGTCAGCCCCGACACCGGCCGCCACTCCTCAGGCAGGGAGTCGTTGATCGTCCGCAGATCCGCCTCGAACTGGCGGAGTTGCTGCTTGACGCTCGTCAGCACCAGCACCCGCTCGAACGGCGAGTCCGGATCGCGCACCCGGTCGATGCCGGCCGTCAGCGCCAGCATCGTCTTGCCGGTGCCACAGGCTCCCTCGATGACGGCGAAGCCGCCCTCGTCGGCGGTCTCGACGGCGGTTTCGATGCCGTCGGCCTGCTCGGGGTAGGGCTCGTCGTGGCCGAACACCTCCTCCCACGTCACGGGGACACCTCCCCGGGCCGCGGCCAAATGGGTGTCGGACGGCTCCCGGGAGCCCCCGCCGTCGGCGTCGTTCCGTGACACGCGATGGGTTGGTGCCGGCATCCGGTATGAACCCCCGGTCGCACCCGGGGGAGGTTGACGTACTGGGCGAGGTCGCGGCGGTTCAAAAGAGGCTCTGGCCGTAGACGATCACGGCGACGTTGTTCGCGAAAATCGCAAAGCCGACCGCGAGAACCGCGCCGAGCCAGAGTTCGACGAGCATCGCCACGGCCCGGGCCTGCCGGGACGGGGCGGTCCGGATCGTCTCGACGAGCGCGTAGAAGAACGTCGCCGCGAGTACCACCACGGCGAGGTTGACGGCGAGCAACACGGAAAGGGGCTGCCCGATCAGCCACGCCATGACCGGATTGGCCTCCGCGGCCGGTCCCACGTCCGCCGCCGCGAGCAACGTCGTGAGCAGGTCGACGCTCACGAGCATGAAGAGGGCGACGGCGAGCCACGACCAGTACTCGTCGACGCGGGGCTCCGGGAGTGACATCGGCGGCTCTTGGTCGCCCGCGACCGTAACAGTTGCCACCGAGCGATCGGTCCCCTATAGCCCGCCACCGACCTCCCGGGGCTCGACTCCCGCAAGGGACGAGCGTCCACTCCCGTCAGGATCCAGATGGACCCCCACCACGGTCGAGCGTGGCCGGACGACGGCGCCAGCGGTGTCCCCGAAACCACGATTTTCATCGCGCGTGATAGTCGTGTACCGCTTCGCGAGAGGGTTCCGGGGATGAACCACTTCGGGACGACGCTCCCGGTGACGACGGTAGCCCAGCTAGTCACCGGACTCGGCGCGTGCCGACGCTGCTCGGCGCCGTCCCGCAGGTGCTCGCTTCGGTCTTCGGGCTCGCCCTCGTCGCGGTCGCCCAGGGCGTGGTCCCCGTCGCCGCCGGCCGCCGTCACACGCCGTCAGTTGGGTACGACGGGAGCGAACACCGGCCGGCCCCCTCCCCAGCGAGCCACGCCGGCGACCCGGCGGCCCTCAGCCGCAGAGGACCCCCGAACGAATCCCAGAAGGAGTTCCGTCGGAGGCTGGCCCGCAACCGCGTCGGTCGCGGACCTGGATCCATCGGCCCCGGCCTCGGGGTCGGGGGTCGATCCGGTGTCGTTTGCCACCCGACGCGTGGCGTTCGCCGAGGTCCCGTTCCGGGAGGTTGCGTTCGAAACGGTCGCGTTCCCAACGGACGCGTTTGAAACAGACGCATTCCCAACGGACGCGTTCGGGGCAGTCACGTTCGAAACAGACGCGTTCGCGACGGTCGCGTTCGAGGCGGTCGAGTTCACGACGGTCCCGTTGGCGGCGACGCGGATGCCGGTCTCTCCGACGCCGAGGGAGGCGTTCGGGGACACGGCGGTCCACGCGTGCAAGGCGTCGAGGCGACCCCGTTCACGCGAGACGTTCCGGAGCACCTGCCCGACGACGCCCGGGGTGAGGTTTCCGTTCTCGGCTACCAGCAGCGCAGCGACGCCGCCCGCGTACGGCGCGGCGGCCGAGGTCCCCTCGAACCGCCCCGCGGCGGCCGTCCGGGCGACCCCCGGCGCGACGACGCTCGCGCCGCGGTCGTCGCCGGTCGAACTGTACGGGGTCAGGTGACCCGAAGCGTTGCCCGCTGCCACCGGGACGACGCCGTCCGCACCGGCCGGGGGCGCGAGCGCCCCGGCGCCGGTGGCGTGCTGGATCGGGACCCGGGGGGAGAACAGCCTGACCGTCCCCGAATCGGCGTCGCCCGCCGCCGTGCGGATCGCGACGTAGTAGCGCCCGGGGGGGACGGCGACGTCGATGGCCTCCGCCCGCCGGGTCCGGTTGTCGTCGTGGCGCCGCGTCGACTGCGCGACCACCGCGTCGGCGCCGGGGAGCTGTCGGTACAGGTACAGGTCGTGGTCGTTCGTCGAGTTCCAGCGCAGTCGGAGCGAGACTCGCCCGCGAATCCGGTCGCCGTCGGCGAGGAAGGCCACTTCGGAGTCCGAGTCGAACTGGACCCACCCCGCGTCCGACCCGGGGCCGACCCAGTGGTTGTTCGCATAGTTGCCCGCCGACGTGACGACCACGACGCCCCGGTCGGCCGCGGACTCGGCGGCGCCGGCGATCCGGTCGCGGCCCTCGACGCTCCGCGGGAAGTAACTGCCGGCGTCGACGATCACGTCGACATCGCGGTCGAGGAGCCAGGCGACGGCGTCCTCGTAGGTACCGGGCGCCGGGCTGTCGCCGACGCCGATCAGGTACAGCGACGCGTTCGGCGCCGTCCGGGACGCCACCTCCGCGACCGCGGCGCCGTGATCCCCGGCAGCCCCGGACGCCAATCGTTCGCTCGCGGCCACCCGGTCCGCGACCGCAGGGGGCAACGCGTCGAACCCCGAGCCGACGACGCCGATCCGAACCCCCTCGCCGACGACGCCCCGGTCGTGGACTGCGGCGGCGCCCACGGCGTCGACTGCGGACCCGTTTCCGCCGGACGCCGTCGCCTCGCCGGCCGCGGACCCTCCGTCACCCCCCGGCGTCGAGGCGGTCCGGTTGTCGCCCGCCGACTCGTTTTTCCCGTCCTCCCGGGGTTCGGGTTCCGCGGCCTCCTGGGACGTGGATTCCGTCGTCACTCCGGACCCGTTTTCGGCCGTCCGAGCAGCGTCGCGTCGGCTCCCGGCGTCGGACGCGACTCCGACGGCAGCAGCCCTCGATCCCGTCCTCGCCCCGGGCGTCGTGGCGCCGGCGACCGAACGGCCGTCGGCGTCGCCCCCGCGACCGGCCCGCACGTCCCGAGTCGTCGTCCGCTCGCCCCGGCCCCGGGCTGCCGTCCCCGCGGCGACGGGACCTGCTTCGGCCCCGTCTCCGGAATCGGCCACGGCGGCGTCGGCGTCGACCCGGGTGATCCAGGCGTCGTCGCCGGTGGGATCGCCCAGGAGCAAGGGGTCCGACGCCGGCGTGGCTCCGGACGCGACGGTCCGCTCCGGACCGACGGTGGGAACGCCGGCGACCGGCGCCAGCACCAGCAGGCAGACCACCGCCAGCACCAGCGTGGGGAGTTTCACGCCCCGGGCGCTCATGGGTCACCCTGTGCGTCGAGCCGTTATAAATGTCGCCCGCTGGCCGGAGACGCGGGGTTATCGCAGGCGATCCCAGGCGAGGACCACGCCGAGCACGAGCAGCCCCCCGAGCAGGAAGGCGGCGCCCGGCGGGAGGATGCCGAGCACGGGCCCGCCGGTCGCCGCGACGCTGTCGGGGACGCGCGGGGCCGTCGCCGGACCGCCGAGGTCGACGACGCCGGCACCGAAGGCGTACTGCACGAGGAGGCTCCCCAGCGCCAGCACCCCCGCGACCCCGATCAGCCGCTTCAGCGAGTCGAAGAAACCGTCCTTGTCGTCCTCGGGACCGATGGCGACCACGAGGGCGTCGTCGACGGGGGCGTAGACGTTCATCTCGCGGCCCTTGACCGAACTTTTCGTGTCCGACACCCGCACCAGGCCGGCCTCCTGGAGTTTGCCGAGGTGGTGCCGGGCGTTCTGCAGGGACGTGTCGACGCGATCGGCCAGTTCGGAGGCCGTCAGCGGATCCTCGTGGAGGGCCGTGAGCACGGCCCGGGCCGTGTCCGACGAGAGCGAACTGATGAGCCGGTCGGCGTCCTCGTCGTCGAGCCAGAGGACGCGCAGGTCCTCGCTTTCCCCGTCCCGGGCGTCTCCCTCGGACGATACCGGCCGCGACATGGACCCACCTTTCCCCGCGAGACAGTAAACGCTTCGCCAATCAGTCACGCCGTTGTCACGTGATCCGGCTCGGCGGCGGCCGGGACCGAGTGAACATCACTGCCGTTAAGTGTTGGTCTCCGATTGGACCCCTTTGCAGTGGTTTCGGACAAAAATCGGTCTGACAGTACCGCATCGTCGTCCCGTTTCGGGGTCGATCCGTCCAGACGCCAACTGCTGACGGCTCTCGGAGCCGCCTGTGTTCCCGGCATCGCCGGCTGTGCCGGCTCGCCGGAGAACGAGGCGGAGAACAGCCCCACGCAATCTCCCACTACCACGGACATGTCTACGAACACGCCAACGCAGACGCCGACCGAGCAGTCCAGCCAGCACGTTGATCCGCGGTTCGGGTTCGTCGGAACCGACGACGAGCCGTCGCCGGTGACTCCCGATCACACGGTCGACCTGCTGATCAAGCCACGCGAGAACAATCCGATCCCGGAGTTCTACTTCGAGCCGACCGGACTCTCGATCGACGTCGGCGATACGGTCCGGTTCAACGTTGCCACGCCCCATCACAACGTCAACGCCTACCACCCGGCGTTCGGGTACACCCAGCGCGTCCCCGACGGCGTCGCCCCGTTTTCCTCGCCGATCCTCGCGGCCGGCGACTACTGGCTGTACACGTTCGAGCAGGAGGGGGTCCACGACGTCATGTGCGCCCCCCACGAGGTGTTCGGCATGGTCGGGCGGGTCGTCGTCGGATCGGCGACCGGCCCCGGCGCAAATCCCGTCGGCGAGGCGCCTGCGCCGACCGAGGAGTCGCGGCCGCCGGAGTTCACCGCCGCGCTCGTGTTGAGCGATCCGGCGATGAAGCCGGCGACCATCGCCGAGGAGGGCTCCGTGAGCTGGAGTGACCTCGCGGCCGAGAGCAAACGCCCCATGCTTCGTCCCGTCGAGGGCGGCGAGGGCGAGTAGCCCACCGCGCTCTCCCGTCGCGGCACAGTCGAACGAGCGGGGGAACGCTTTTTCTCACACGGGGAGACGGTCGACCATGCACGCCGACGGGATCGCGCAGTTCGTCGAGGCCGTGGCGCCGGAGCACGATTCGGTCCAGCGAGAGATGGCAGCACACGGCGACCGCGAGGGGTTCCCGACGGTCGGACGCGGGGCCGGGGCGGCACTCGCGATGCTCACGCGACTGACCGACGCCGAACGCGTCTTCGAGTTCGGCTCCGGCTTCGGGTACTCGGCCTCGTGGTTTCTGCGGGCGGGGGCCGACAGGGTGGTGCTGACGGAACACGACGCCGACGAACTCTCCCTGGCCCGGGAGTACCTCGGCGGGGCCGGCTACCCCGGCGAGGTGGTCTACCGCGAGGGCGACGCCGTCGAGATCGTCGAGGAGTACGACGGTCCGTTCTCGCTGGCGTTCGTCGATCACCAGAAGCGGCGGTACGTCGACGCGTTCGAGCGGGTGCGCGGGAAGCTCCGGCCCGGCGGCGCGGTCGTCGCCGACAACATCCTCGCGGGCCCCGCCGACTACGAGGCGATCCTGTATCACCTCCGGACCGGGGAGCCGCTGGGGGACGCCGACGGGTTCACCCGCGGCGTCGCGGCGTACCTCGACCGGGTCATGGCCGACGACGCCTTCGAAACCAGTGTCCTCCCGGTCGGGGAGGGGCTGACGGTCAGCGTCAGGGTCGACTGACTTCCCGGAGCTAGCGTGGAGCCCCTCGAACGGTGATCGAGCGCAGCGATACCCTCCACACCTAACTGCCCGGGGTTCCAGTCACAGCGTAGATGTATCTCGCCGACGAAGCCTGGCCGGATCTGGAGTCGTACTTCACCGAGGAGTCCCTCGCGCTCGTGCCGCTCGGGTCGACCGAACAGCACGGCCCCCACCTCCCGGAGGGAACCGACCACCTCATCGCCGAGGCGTTCGCCCGGGAAGCCGCCGCACGGACCGGCTACCTCTGTACGCCGACGATCACCGTCGGCGTCAGCCCCCACCACCGCCAGTTCTGGGGGACGATGTGGGCGGATGCGCCGGCCTTCCGAGAGTACGTGGCGTCGATTACCCGCAACCTCACCGAGCACGGGATCGACCGCGTGATCTACGTCAACGCCCACGGCGGGAACGTCGATCACCTGCGGGAGGTCGGGCGGACCCTCAGGGACGAGGAGACCGCCTTCGCCGTCGAGTGGATGTGGGACGAGAGCATCCCGGAACTGGTCGACGAGGTCTTCGAGTACAACGGACCCCACGGCGGGCCCAAGGAGACGGCGCTGATCCAGCACCTCCACCCGGATCTCGTCCACGACGACAGGCTGGCGGAGGCCCGCGACGGCGGCCTCGCGGACCTGAGCGAACACGAGGGGCTACGCCGACACGGCGCCCGGACGTTCTACGATTCGATCGACAACACCGAGAACGGCGTGCTCGGCGACCAGACCGACGCCACGGCCGAGAAAGGCGAACGGCTGTTCGAGGCCGCGACGGACCAGCTCGTCGCCCTGACCGAGTGGCTCGCCGAGCAGCCATTCGAGGAGCTGCTCCCCCGGGACCACGTGTAACTGCCCGGATCACGTGTAGCTCACCGATACCACGTGTAGCACCGCGGGCGATCCGCCGGCGGAACCCGGGCGGCTGACACTGTACCGTCGATCCAGCGCGGGGTTCGCCACGCTTTTGAGACGCCGACGCTTCGGGACAGGTATGTTTGGAGGCGGCGGCATGAACCCGCGGAAGATGAAACAGATGATGAAACAGATGGGCATCGACGTCGACGAACTCGACGCCGAGGAGGTGGTGATCCGCACCGCCGACGAGGAGCTCGTCTTCACCGACGCGCAGGTGACCCGGATGGACGCCCAGGGGCAGGCGACCTACCAGATCGTCGGCGAGGCCGAGAGCCGCGAACGCGCCGGCGACGACGCCGGCGGCGCCGAAGCCGTCGAGAGCGCCGATAGCGGCAGCGACGACGGCGGCGTGCCCGACTCGGACGTGAACATCGTCGCCGAGCGCGCGGGCGTCCCGGCCGAAAAAGCCCGCGAAGCCCTCGAAGCCGAGGACGGCGACCTCGCGGCGGCGATCGCGCGGCTCGAATAGGTGTTCCTGCTCGTCCACCAGGACCGGGAGTACCTCCGCGCACCGGGCGAGGAGCTCCAGACCGACCTCGGGGTGCTGACGGTCCCCGAGGACGCGAGCGCCGGCGACGAACTCGAAACCCACCTCGGGGAGCCGTTCGTGGTCCGCGAGCCGCGCGGCCCTGACCTGTTCGATCACTTCGAGCGCACGGGCGCGCCGATGATGCCCCGCGACATCGGCCTCGTGATCGGCACAACTGGCGCCGCCAGCGGCGACCGGGTACTCGACGCCGGCACCGGTACCGGCGTCCTCGCGGCGTACCTCGGTCGCCTCGGCGCCGAGGTCGTCACCTACGAGGTCGACGACGAGTTCGCCGACGTCGCCCGCGAGAACATGCGCGTCGCCGGCGTCGAGGACCGGGTCGACGTGCGCACCGGGGACGTGACCGAGGCAGTCGAAGACCTCGCGCCGGCGACCTTCGACGTGCTCACCCTCGACACCGGCGACGCGCCGGCCGTGGTCCGTCGAGCGCCCGACCTGCTCGACCGGGGTGGGTTCCTCTCGGTGTACTCGCCGTTCGTCGAGCACTCCCGCGAGGCCGTCGAGGCCGCACGGGCGGCGGGGATGGCCGAGATCGAGACGATCGAAACCATCCAGCGGCAGATGGACTTCGGGGACCGCGGCTCGCGCCCGTCGACGCGCGGCGTCGGCCACACGGGCTATCTGACGTTCGCACGGCGGCCCTGACAGTCGGTCGTCGACGGCTTCGTCGGTCGGAATCTCCGAAAGGCCCACCCGGGACGGACGAGCCATCCATCGTTGCACAGGTTTACGTTTCGGACCGGCAATGACCCGACATGCCCCCAAACGGGCGCGGCGTCGGGATCACCGAGATGCTCCACGGAGCAGCCGACTGGCCCGTCCTCGTCCTCTTTGCGCTTCTCACGCAACTCGGCGACGCGTGGTTCCTCTTTGCCCTCGGCAGCGTTCTCTACGTGACTGGCGACCGACGCTGGCTGGGGATCGATCGCAGACGCGGGCTGTTCGTGCTGGGGGTCGCGCTCAGCTACGTCGTGCTGATCGGCGTCCTCAAGAACGCATTCATGCTTCCACGGCCGCCCGGCGCCGGTGAGCCACCTCCGGTCGGGTGGGTCCCGCCAGTGCTCGAACCGGTGTTGACGAGCATTACGACGGGGGACGGTTCCGGGTTCCCCAGCGGACACGCACTCGGCACGACGATGGTCTGGGGCGGGGTCGCACTGGTACTCGACCGCGGATCGTCGAGGCTCCGTCTGGGACTCGCGACGGGGGTCGTCGTGCTCGTCTCGCTCTCGCGGCTCGTCCTCGGCGTTCACTACGCCGTCGACGTCGTGGCGGGCGTCGCCGTCGGTGGCGGCGTCCTCGTCGGTCTCTACCGACTCGCCGACGGCGGGACCGCACCCGGCCGGGTGTTCCTCCTGGCGGTCGTGGTCGGGAGCGTCGGGCTGTTCGTCGGGACCACCCTCGACAGCGTGATGGCACTCGGGGGTGCGGTCGGCGGCTGGTTCGGCTGGCGGGCCGTCGCCGAGCGGACGCCCGTTCACCCGTCCGACCGGCGGGCGGCCATCGTCGCCGTCGTCGTCGGCGGCGCTGCAGGGGCGTTCTTCGGCGCCGTCTACGCGCTGACGCCGTCGCTCGGCGTCGGGTTTCTGGGCGCCGTCGTCGCCGCCGTCGGTGTCGTCGCCGCGCCGGCGGTGGGCGAACGCCTGGTCGACCTGACCCCGAGGCGGTCCCCGGGCTGATCGGGGCAAACGGATCTTCCGTGTGCGGGCCCTCGTCCTACTGATGGTAGACACCCTGGGCCACCTCGGGATGGCGTTGCTCTGGCTCGCGCCCACCTGGTACTTCGTCGACCACCGTCCGACCGCAGCGCTGACCGTCGCCGGTGGTGTCTGGTTCGGACTGGTGCCGGACGTCGACCTTCTCCTCTCCAGGTGGTTCGACGGCGTTCACCACCACGGGGTCGTCCACACGGTCCTGGCGGTCACGATACTCGCAGCCGTCCTCGGGCCGGTGGTGGGCCTCGCGTTCAAACGCCTCGGGGAGCGAACGGGGTGGGTCTCCGATCGGGCGAGCGAACAAGCGACCGCCATCGGCGTTCTCGCCGTCTGGATTGCCGGCCTGTCGCACCTCTTCGCCGACGTGTTGTCGGCACCCGACGTCTCGACGCGGATTGAGCCGCTCTGGCCGGTGGTGACTGGCCCCCTGGTCACGGTGGACGTGCTCTGGTACCAGTCGTGGTTGGCGACGTGGGGGTTGTTCGTTCTCGGCGTCACGGTCAACATCCTAGCGTGGTACTGGAGGCGTCGAAACACCGCTCCCGCCGGGTGACTGTCAGCGATCACACGACGGCCGACCACGCGGCTCCACTCCCCTACTCGACGCGTCGGATCAGATCGAGTAGCTCCGACCGGAACCCCTCCGGATCGAGCGCGTCAGCCACTGTCGCCACCGCTTCCCCCGTTCCCCGACGCACCTCGACCGGATAGGCCCCGCCCGCCATCCGGAACTCGCGTCCGGCCGACCAGACCGCCGCGTACCCCTCGACGGAGAGGACGGCGTCGAGCTGGTCGACCGGCGAGACGGCCTCGTACCTCGTCAGCGTCGCGTCCCCGTTCCCGACGGGGAGGTCGCGGGACTCGCGCCTGGCGACCGACCGGAACCCCCGGTCGCGGAGACGCTCCTCGAAGCCGTCGAGTGCGCGGGCCGTCACGAGTCGCTGGAGGGGCTTCGAGGACCCGGGCGCGGGTCGAAGCACGAGGCGGCTCGCGAAGAAGAACCGCCACGTGCGGTCGCCCCCGGTCTCCTCGCGAACCGCCGTCGCCGTGGCCTCGTCCTCCCAGACGCGGGTGGCCGCGGTGACCGACACGACGCGCACGTCGAACGGGCGGTCGACCGACTCCTCGACGCGTCGCCACCCCGTCGGTACGGAGACCCGGGGCGGCTCGATCGCCATCTAGTGATCGTCTTCGCGCCACTTGTGGCCGCACTCGACGCAGGTGAAAAACCGGGTCTCGGATTCGTCGGCCGCCCTGATCTGTTTCATCTCGTAGCGGGCCCGCTCGCCGTCACAGTCCGGCTGGGGGCAGGCGACCCGCGTCGTCGGCCCGATGTCGGCGTCGTCGACGTCGGACATGTCGACGACCGTGCTTCCCTCCTGGCCCTGGGTCGTGACCATCCCCGCCTCGTCGGCGGAGTTACGGGCTTTCTCGGCGTCGCAACTGGTACAGACCCACACGTCGTCCTCGGCCTGCATCATCGAGCCGCAGTCGTCGCAGAATTCCATGGTACTGGTGTCTGAGCGCTGTGACACTTAAGCCGTTGGGTTGGCCCGGTGTCGAGGGCCACGCGACCGGGCGACCACTCCGAATAGGGGCCTCGTGGTTCGCCCGGGCCGCGTGCGCGAGTCGCTATCAGGCGTCGCCGTCGGACTGTCCGGGTTCGCCGAGCGCCTCCATCGGGAGGTGGGACTGGACCTCCTCGAACATGTCGTCGGGCGACTCAAAGGTGTCGGCGCCGACCTCGGAGATCACTAGCCCGAGGTTGCGGTCCCCGTCCGCGAACGTCAACGTCACGTCGTCGAAGGCTACTGCGGCGTCCGCGCGCGTGACCGGGTAGGAGAGGTCGTCGAAGCGCTCCCGGACCCGGCTGAGTTTGACATGATCTTCCATACCATACGTTGGATCGCCTCCGACTTAGACCCGTCGCCAGGGCCACGCGCCCACGCGAGAGCGCAACGGATTTCGGGACGGGGGCGTAATCGGCAATCGATGTCAAACAGCCGACTGTTCGGCACCGACCGCCGGGTGCTCGTCCTGGCTTTCGCCCGGATGGCAGACGCCCTGGGGAACTCGTTTCTGATCGTCGTGCTGCCGCTGTTCATCGCCAGCGGCCGCGTCACCATCGAGGGACTGGTCGGCGCGCGGGTCGGCGTCGGGGTCGCGTCGCTCGCGCTCACCGAGGAACTCCTCATCGGTATCGTGCTCTCGCTGTTTGGCTTTTTCAACAGCTTCCTCCAGCCGTTCACCGGGCGGCTGTCGGACCGGACCGGCCGGCGCCGGGTGTACATCCTCGCGGGGCTCGCCCTGCTGGGCGTCGCGAGCGGCGGGTACGCCTTCGTCGACAGTTACGCCGCGGTGCTGGCCCTGCGGGCGCTCCAGGGCATCGGCGTCGCATTCACCGTCCCCTGTACGGTGGCGCTCGTCAACGAACTGGCAACCTCGGCCGACCGCGGTGGCAACTTCGGCGTGTTCAACACCTTCCGTCTGCTCGGCTTCGGCTTCGGCCCGATCGTCGCGGGGCTGACCGTCGAGGCGTACGGCTTCGACGCGGCCTTCGGCGTCGCCGTCGCCGGTGCCTTCCTGAGCTTCCTGCTCGTCCAGGTGTTCGTGAGCGATCCCGAACGGACGGAAGCCAGCGCCGGCGACGACCTCTCGATCAGCGTCCGCGCCGACGGCGGCGGCGGGCTCGATCCGGTGTTCGCACTCGGGGTCGCGACCGTCTGCATGGCGCTCGGCATCGCCCTGTTCGCGCCGCTGGAGGCCCAGATCAACGACCGCCTCGGCCAGTCGAGCGTGCTCTTCGGCGTCCAGTTCGGGGCCGTGGTCATCGCCAACGTCCTCTTTCAGATCCCGATCGGTCGCGCCTCGGACACCTACGGCCGGCGGCCGTTCCTGCTCGGCGGCTTCGTGGTGCTGGTGCCCGCGACGCTCGCACAGGGGTACGTGACGACGTCGCTCGGAATGGCGCTGGCCCGTCTGTTCCAGGGCGTCGCCGTCGCGATGGTGTTTGCGCCCGCGCTGGCGGTCGCGGGGGACCTGGCCCGGGAGGGCGAGTCCGGTACCACCCTCTCGGTGCTGACGATGGCCTTCGGCCTCGGGGTCGCGCTCGGCCCGCTCACCTCCGGCTTCCTGGAGCGGTTCGGCTTCGCCACGCCGTTCGTCGTCGGCGCTGCAATCGGCGCCCTCGCGCTCGCCCTGGTGTACACCCAGGTCGAGGAGACGCTGGAGGACGCGCGTCCGATCGGCCGGTCGCTGTCGGGAACGGTCGAGCCAGACGACTGAGGGTGCCCCCGTCGCGGGCGTCCGACCCCGAGCAGAGTCGCCGGCGCGGACATCCGACCCCGAGCAGAGACTGCCGGTCGAGTGCCGACAGCAACCCGCCGCCGGGTCGAACGACGCCCGTCTGACGTACCTTTTTGGGCGGATTTCCCGTTTCCGTAGTCATGGCAGCGTTCACGCCGGCCGACACCGTCGCCTACCTCTGTTCCGACGGGACGGTGCGATCCGGGTCCGAACTGAAGCGCCGATCCGGGGTCCGCCCCCGGCGGTCGCTCGGGCGGCTCCGCGTGGCCTGGACGCGCAGCGACGGCGACGAGACGGTGCGCGAGGCCGTCACGAGCGGCGGCTACGTCGTTCGGGACGGCCGCGTCGTCGCCGAGAACGTCACCGCACACCTGGCCTTCGATCCGGTACTCGACCCGGGCGAACTCGAACGCGCGGCGGGGATCTGTGAGCGCGACCCCGAGCGCAGCGGCCTCGGAGCAGCCGCGGCCGACTGCGCGTTCGGGGCGCTGGGCCGTCACGCCTCGCGGGTGGCCGACCGCGTCAACGACGCGGCGACCCTCGTCGCCGAGAGCCGGCTCTGGGGCGGGTCCAGCGAGGACGTCCCCGTCGGGACCGATCGCCAGTTCGAGGTGGACCTCGGGGGGACCTTCGAGTCCGAACTGGCCGACCGCCTCGCGCGATTCCCGTGGTGTGGCGAGTCCGAACGACGGTTCGTCGCGGGGCTGGTGCCCGGGTCGGCCGTCGGAACGGTGCGACTCGGACGCGACGACCGCGCCGCGGCACCCCCCGGGCGGGCGTCGGCTACCCCGTCGGACGCGGCCCCCCACGCCGAGCCCGACCGGACCGGCGACGGCTCCGGGTCCGACCGGTCGAACGGAAGCGACCCCGACGGCGAGGGCGGCGAGGCCGGTGACGATCCGGCCGTCTGGTTCGAGGAACCCGACATCGACTTCGGAGCCGTCGCGGCCATGGACGACCTGAAAGAGCGCCTGCGCGAGACGGTCATCTACCCGCTCCAGCAGCCCGACCTGTACGACGAGTACGGGCTCGGGACGCTGAACGGCGTCCTCCTGTACGGCCCGCCGGGGACCGGCAAGACCTACGTCAGTCGGGCGCTCGCTGGCGAACTCGGCTACGAGTTCCTCCGGGTCACGCCCGCGAACATCACGAGCAAGTACGTCGGCGAGGCCGCCTCGAAGGTGTCCGAGCTGTTCGAGACGGCCCACGAACACGAGCCCTGTCTCGTCTTCATCGACGAACTCGACGCCATCGGCACCGACCGCTCGCACACCGACAACACCCAGAGCGAGCGCCAGATGCAAAACCAGCTCCTGATGGAACTGGCCGACGTCGAGGACGCCGACGTGGTCGTGCTCGCCGCGACGAATAAATACGAGGAGCTGGACTCGGCGCTGACCCGCAGCGGCCGCTTCGACGAGCACGTCGAGGTGCCGCTGCCCGACGCCGACAGCCGGATGGCGATCCTCTTTTCGCACCTCGCGGACCGTCCGCTCGACCGGGACGCCGTCGACGAAGCCGAACTCCGGGAGCTCACGGCGGGCATGTCCGCGAGCGACATGGCCGTCGTCGCTGACGGCGCCGCCCGCGCAGCGCTCCGTGAACACCGGGAGACCGGGACGCGCCAGCCGATCCGCCACGAACACCTGCTCGCTGCGATCGCCGAGACGGTCCCGGGGCCGGTCGGCAGCCTCGGGGACGCGGGCGGTTCCGATCCCGCCGGCAGCAGTCCGGACACCGACGACCCGTCGGGCGCGGGCGGGGACGGTCGCCGGCTCGGCCGGTCGACCGATTCGGGGTAGACCGCCGTGTCGGCGGGGCCGCCGACCCGGGACCGCGCCGCGGACGGATGCAGAACGCACATATTCCCGCCCGACGGAGAGTCACGGGATGACCCTCTCGGACGAGGCTCGCGAGCGACTCGCGGACGTGGTCCGGCTCCAGCCGACGAAGAACAAGGAACTACAGGACCGGTGGGGGCTCGACAGCGGCAGCGAGGTGCACGGCTACCTCGAAAACGAACTGAAGGAGTACTACTACCGCGACGAGAACAGCCTGATCCGGGCGACCGCCGAGGCCGCAGAGCTGGTCGACGTCGAACCGGGCGTGGTCGACGAGGAGGGCGACGGCGTCCCGGACGTCATCCGGGTGCCGAGGCTCGAAGCCCAGACCTTCGACGTGCTCTCGGGCCCCGACGAACGCTCCGAGAGCGTCGTGAGCGTCCTTCAACGGCTCCGGGAGGTCCACGGCGTCGACCCCGCGGTCGACGACGTTCGCCGCGCGCTCCAGAGCCTCAGGCGCAAGGGAGTCGTGGAGGTCGTCTACCGGACGGTGCCGACCTTCCGCCGCTCGCCCGACGCCGACTCGGTGTCGATCGAAGTGCTCCCCGACGAAGACGGAACCGAGGAGGCAGACGACGGTGCGGAGGCCCCGCTCGGCGAGGAGATCCGCGACCTCCAGCAGGAACTCGAAGGCGCCGCGGGCCCCGAGTGAGTCGGCTGCGACCCGATCTGTCCGCCCCCGGCGCTCTCAATCTGTCGACTCCCCGGACGCGTCGCCGTCGCGTCGGTTTTCCGGGACGCACTGGTGCTCGCGGACCCAGTGGCGTCGCCGTTCGAGCAGCCGCCTGATCCCCCGTCCCGGCCCGCCGTCGATCGGCCACTCGCGGGTGCGCCACGCCGGCGGTTCGGGCTCGAAGGCCGAACAGGATGCCCCGCAGTCGGCCGGCGACTGGCGACAGGCCTTCTCGCGACACCGGGGCAGAAGCGTCGCCCCCGACCTTGTGAGTTCGAAGTGTCGACAGTCCGGCCGCATCGAGTCGAGGTAAGAGCGCCAGCCCCGGCCGTAGGCCCGCTCGGCCAGCACCAGCCGGCGCTCGCGGTCCGGCGGATCGTCGGGGGCGTCGCTTCCGCCGCCCGCCGGGGACCCGGCGTCGTCGCCCGGCAACGCGGTCACAGCGGCGTCCCGCCGGAGCGCCGCGGGATGCCACAGCACCTCGCTCTCGCGAGCCTCGGACCCGACGGTCAGTACGCCCGCCTCGACGGGG
>Ga0207719_100152_pt1 | contig 56486 bp, 59 predicted proteins | sample A23P1SouthBayCA_2_FD_187279 | JGI IMG/M metagenome (GOLD analysis project Ga0207719, IMG submission 187279) | Aerobic enrichment media microbial communities from Eden Landing Ponds, California, USA - A23 P3 (3) (SPAdes) | ecosystem: Environmental > Aquatic > Marine > Unclassified | place...
GAGGCCGCCAAGGAAGAAGCCGAGGAGATCTACCAGAAGTTCAAGGAAGGCGAGACCCTCGACACCGAGGACCTGATGAAGCTCCAGAAGACGGGGCTGCTCTAAACGCCGGCGACCCCCGGACCGACCGGTTCGGAATTCTTCGATCTATGCCGCGGTTTTCGTTTTCACCTTTTCGACGTACCCTGAGCGGAGCCGACACGCTCTGAGACGACCTGCCGTCGTTCTGTCTCCCGAGGCGTTCAGCCCAGTTCCATATCTTCGAGTTTGTCCTTTCTGTACAGATCCAGTTCGGCCACAGTGTTCCGGTTCGACTGACTCAGCGCATAGATCACCGCGTCCGCGACGTCCCCCGGCTCCGTGACCTCCCCTTCCTCGAACGCGTCCTCGAAGGCGGTCCCCTCCTGGCTGTTGAAATTGGTGCGGACCTCGGATGGATTGATCACGGTCACGCCGATGTCCTCGTCGCCGATCTGAGCGGAGAGCGAGAGGGCGAACCCCCGCGTCCACCACTTCGAGGCCGCGTACACGGGCGAGGTCCCGCGCGGGTATTTCCCGGCGATGCTCCCCGTGAACACGATGGTGCCGCTGCTCTCTCGCAGGTGGGGGATCGCTGCGCGCGCGGTGTAGAACATCCCATCGCAGTTCACAGCCATCATCGTTCTGTAGTGGTCGGTCGGCATCGACTCGACGTCCCCACTCAACGCGAGGCCGGCGTTGCTCACGACCGCGTCGAGGCGACCGAACTCGTCGACGACCTCCTGTATCATCGCCTCCACCTGTGACTCCTCGGTCACGTCGGTCGGGATCGCGATCGCCTCCGCTTCAGTCTCGGTTTCGATCTCGTCGACGATACGCCGCAGTTCGTCTTCCGATCGGGACGCCAGCGCGACGCTGTGTCCGTTCTCGGCGAGCGCACTCGCCGTTGCCCGCCCGATTCCGGAACTAGCACCAGTCACCAGCGTGACGTTCTCGCCCATCTGTTATCTCACCAGCACAGACAGACACACCCACCCCTGAAAAATGGTGACGTGGTCGGGCGCCGAACGCCGTCCGCGCGGCGACGACGTGCAAGCGCTCCGCTCGTGCCTGACGCACGTTCACTTCTGCTCGGCTGACCGGGAGTACTTTAACTGAGTGATACCTTCTCACGACCGTGACCACGCTCGTCCTCTGTGTCGACCGGTCCAACGATATCGGCCGAACGGCGGGGCTGGAACTCCCGATCGTCGGGTGGGAGCCCGTCCAGTCGCTCGTCACCGACGTCGGACTGGCCGATCCGGAGGATTCGAGCGTCAACTGCCTGTTGGAAGCGCTCCGCGTCGCCCGCGACCTGGACGACGAGCGCGAGGAGACTGTCGTGGCGGTCGTCTCCGGCGGCGGCGACTCGCTGGTCGGGGCGGACCGATCCCTGTCGGCTCAGGTCGACGCCCTCGTCGAGGAGTACGACCCGGAGTCGGCGGTCGTCGTCCTCGATTCCGCGAACGACGAACGAGTCGTGCCCGTCGTCGAGAGTCGGGTCCGCATCGACTCGGTCGACCGCGTCGTCGTCCGGCAGGCCCACGACATCGAGTCGACGTACTACCTGCTCAAGCAGTTCCTGGCCGACGAAGAACTCAGAACGACCGTTCTCGTGCCGCTCGGCGCGACGCTTCTGTTTATGCCGATCCTGTTGACGCAGTTCGCGCCGACGGTCGCTCTCGCTGGCCTCGCGGCGCTTCTGGGCGCCGTCCTGCTGTACAAGGGGCTCGCGATCGACGAGTACCTCGCGGAGATCCCAGAGCGGGTGCGCGCCGCGTTGTACTCCGGCCGGGTGTCGGTCGTCACCTACGCCGTCAGCCTCGGGTTGGGGCTCGTCGGCATCTTCCTCGGCGCACTCTCGGTGACACCCCAGTTCGGTCCCGAGTCGATTGTCCTCCGGACGATGCAGTTCACCTACAGCGCCGTCCCGTGGCTCGCGCTCGCGGCGCTCACCGCAAGCGCCGGACGGTTGCTCGACGAACTCATCGGGACCGACGCCGTCAGCACCCCCTACCTGAACCTCCCGTTCGGGGTCGTCGCCCTCGGCTTGGTCGTCCGCGGCTTCGCCGGCTGGTTCCTCCAGCGCGAGGCCGTCCTCGCGGACCCACAGATTCTCGGGTACGTCGTGACGCCACAGCAACGGCTCGCGGGCTTCATCGTCGTCGGGATCGTCATCAGCATCGTCGGCGTCCGGGTCGCGGCGAGTATGAGCGGAGAGGGATTCGACGACGTGGCGCAGTGAGTTTCGCACCAGGCGGGAGCTTTTATTCACACGATCCAATCTGTCGATATGTCCGAACGGAACGTCCGCGGCGGCGAACTCGCCACCTGTAGCGCCGATCCGACGACCGGCTTCGAGCGCGACGGCTGCTGTGGAACCCATCCCGACGACCGGGGACGACACGAACTCTGTGCGGTGATGACAGACGAATTTCTAAGGTTCAGCAAAGAGCAGGGCAACGATCTCGTGACGCCGCGCCCCGAGTTCCAGTTCCCCGGGCTCGAACCGGGCGACCGCTGGTGTCTCTGTCTCGGCCGGTGGCTCGAAGCGCTCGAAGCCACGCGGAGCGAGCGCCTCCCCGAGACGACCGTCCCGCCCGTCGTTCTCGAAGCGACGAACGAGGCCGTGTTAGATTCCGTCGAACTGGAGACACTCGAAGCCCACGCGTACGAGACGTGAGACGCATCTATCGTCGGGGGTGCCACTGATTCCGCACCCGATCACACGCTGCCAGGCGATCGGGTGAGCGAAGGCTTGCAAATGCTACTGTAAGACGAGAACCGTGTGGTCGCGGGAGTGCAGTCGCGGAATCGGGTCGTCGCGTCACTGCCGCCCCGCCCGCCTCACCGTACGCTTCGGCCCGCTCTCCGGCGGGCGAATCGTTCTCCCAGAGCCGTCGGACGCCGAATTAGGACGCGCGAGCGCGGTACTCGCCGTGTTTGACGCCGATCGCGACGCAGATGACTCCGAAAACGAGCATCGCGGGCGTCACCATCATCAACACCGTGCTCGTGGCCATCACGCCCGCGGCGCTGAGAACTGCCGTCCCGGCGACGATCAGCGCCAGAAGAACGCCGGCCGTCGTGGTCAGGTTGAATTCCATACGGATGGCCGTTAGCACCCGTGCGACAAATGGGTTGCTGCCGTTCGCGCCCGCCGAGAACGAACGCGTCGTCGAACTGTCGACGACGCTGAAGGTCGGTACCGACGGCGAGCCGCGTGACGCCGTCTTAGACCGCGGGTCGGTTCACCAGGGCGCGAAGTCGGGGTCGATGCGACGGTCCGTCTGCTCGATCGCGTCGATCTTCGCGACGTCCTCGTCGTCGAGATCGAGGCCGAGCGACTCCCAGTTGTCGAGGATGTGCGCCTCGCTCGTCGCTTTCGGGATGGCTGTGACGCCCTTCTCGCGGAGCCACGCGAGCGACACCTGCGCCTCGCTGGCCCCGTGTTTCTCGGCGATCTCGGTCAGTTCGGGGACGTTGAAGACCTCTCCGCGGGCGAGCGGCGAGTACGCGACGACTTCGACGTCGCGCTCTGCGCAGTGCTCGCGGAGTTCCTCCTGGGGAAACAGCGGGTGCAGTTCGACCTGATTCGCGAATATCGGCGCGTCGGTTCGCTCGATCGCCTCGTCGATATGTTCGGGCTCGAAGTTGCTGACGCCGATACGTTCGACTTTCCCGTCGTCGACGAGCTCGTCGAAGGCCCGAAGCGTGCCTTCGGAGTCGTACTCGCGGGACGGCCAGTGGACGTACAGGAGATCGACGTAGTCGACGCCGAGCCGATCGAGGCTCTCTTCGGCCGTGGCGAGGACGTCGTCGTACGCGAGGTTGTCGATCCACACCTTCGTCGCGAGGAAGACGTCCTCGCGGGGGACGTCGGCGGCGGCGATCCCGCGCCCGACGCTCTCCTCGTTGCGGTACGCCTGTGCGGTGTCGATGTGGCGGTAGCCCGCTTCCAGTGCCGTCTTGACCGCGTTTTCGCACTCTTCGGGGTCGTCGTTCTGCCACGTGCCGAGTCCGAGCATCGGCATTCCGTTCGCGAGCGGTACGCGTTGCTCTTGGTGATAACTCATATCCGATGAAGGTCGCTCGGCCGATTAGATGTTTGGATATCGGACGACGAGGTCACTCGGTGAGTCGCTGTTTCGCGAACCGTGCGAGCAACGGCAGATCGTCGAGGTGGATGAGTTTCGACAGACTGCGGATACTGCCGTCGTTCGCGTCGCTGAGCGTGTCTATGTCCATCGCGTTCAGATCGTTCATCAGGCGGTCGTACCGCTCGTTCGGGGCGAGATACAGCAGTTGGGTCATTGTCAACCGCGTCCGCATATCCGGTGCGACGCGGGCGTGCCAGAGAGAATCGTAGATAGACATCGCGTTCGCAGATGTGTCGGTCTGTGAGCCCATCAGGCAGCGGTCCGCAGTGATGGCGGCGGCGCGCGCAGACTCCATACACTTGTGGATTCCTTCACCCCACAGCGGATCGATGGTCGGAACGGTATCGCCGATAGCCATGAATCCATCTGTGCTGAGGTCGTCCGGCATCTGGATGTGTGCACTCCCGCGGTGCTGTTGTTTGTCAGCGATTCGCTGGGCGTCGGCGAACCGGGGGTCGGTCTCCAGCCAGTGGTTGAGGTGGTCATCGATGCTCTTCGAGGTGTCGCCGTACTCCTGGTAGCTCTCGTTTTGGATGTAACACAGGCCGACTTTCGCCGTGTCGCCGCCCGTGTGGAAGATCCACGAGTAGCCGCCGGGTGCGTACTCGTGGTCGAGGCGCAGCATCATCGCGTCGGTGAGATCCGCGAACTCGGGGTGGTCGATGGCGACGCCTTCCATCTCCCACTCGATGCCGATCGCCTGGTGCTTCCGCTTGAGATCGCAAACGTCGAGCTTCTTCGCGAGCGGCGCTGCTGGGCCTGTGGCGTCCACGACGATATCGCCGTACACCGTCTCGTCTCCGGCGTACTGCACGCCGACGACGTCGCCGTCCTCCACGATGGGGTTGTTCACGCGTGCCTCGAAGCGGTACTCTGCACCGTGTTTGCGTCCCTCAGCGACAAGCCACCGCTTGAAGTCGGCGAACTCGAGCACGGCACCGGGTTGGTTCTGAACGAAGTGCTCGCTGGGGGATTCGAGGACGACCTCGTCGGTGTAGTTCATCACGACGTCGTCGGGAATCCCGAATGCGCCCGTCATCGACGCAAAGGTTCCCGCTGTCGACTTGTTCGACTGCCTGGGGAACTGGTCTTCGGGTTCTGCCTCTAGCACGAGTACGTCGTACCCGCGCTGTGCAAGGTCTCGCGCGCACTGTGCTCCGGCCGGCCCTGCGCCGGCGATGACGACGTCGTAGTTCTCAGACATAGCGTAGTTCCGTAGTGTACGTCGGCTGCAGATGCTGGTGTACTGTTGCAGTGGTCGCGCGGACACCGCGCTGGAAGTGCTGTCCAGTCCGCCCGCGCCTTTGATTGGTTAGTACGGCGTCCGCAGTCATTACTACCTCACATCGGCGCGTAAGTAAAAAACGCGCCGGAACAGTCTTGTTTCCCACGAGACGGCGGAATCCCGTCGGTTGTCAGTCCGCGTTCCGGACGCCGTAGACCGAAACGCGATCTCCGAGCTATTGAGAGACGCCACCGACAACGATATCCTCGGCTCCGGCTGACACAGCAACCCTCTTGTTCCGGTCAGCTGAAAATGAACAGTATCCGGCGTCCCGTTCTTTTCTCGTTCGTCCGGTCATTTCTGGAATATGACAGCATCTATATCTGGCCAGTAGAGTTATGGGTAGCGCTTATCGCGTTTCGTTCAATGATAATTGCGGGCCTAGCCTCTTGTTCACACGGAAACAGCTGACGACAACGAATGATAAATTCACTTCGCCGTCTCTTCGATCGGTTGACTATCGACCGACTCGACGTCGGTCCGAAGCTCATCCTCGCGTTCGTGCTCGTGGCAGCGCTCGTCGCAGTCACGGGTTTCGTCGGCTACGGAGCGGTGGGTACGGTAGACGAGGAGGCACACGTGATCGCCGAGGACGGGGAGAAGATGGACGCCGCCGCGCAGCTCATCATCGCGGTCGAACAGCAGCGCGCCGCGGTCCAGTCCGCACAGCTCGAGGAATCGGGCGCACGCGAATCGTTCCAGCAGGCGAATCAACACTTCGGGGAGGCCGCGGCTCGGTTAGAGGACACCCACCTGAGCGCGAGCCAACAGGAACAGTTCAACGAACTCCGGTCGAAACACGAGACGTATACCCAACTCGGCGAGGAGTTCTTCGCTGCGCGAGCCGCCGGAAACGCCGACGTCGCTGCCGACAGGGCGGCCGAGATGGAAGCGCTCCGAACGCAGATGGAAGAGCTAGCCCACGGCATCGAAGCCTCGGCACAGGAGGATTTGGCGGCGCAGGTCGCTGCGGCTGATCAGGTCACGCAGCGAACGCAGCTCCAGATTCTCGGGCTCACCGTCGCCGCGTTCGTCTTCGCCGTCGCAATCGGGGTGTTCGTTGCCCGACGGATCAGACGGCCCGTCTCGCAACTCTCAGAAGCCGCCATTGCGGCCAGTGAAGGCGACCTCGAAGCCGATATCGAGGACCACCCCGAGAACGACGAACTCGGTCGGATGGTCGACGCGTTCCAGACGCTCCAGGCGAATCTCCGTGGTACCGTCGACGAACTCGATTCCGTCAGTCAAAACCTCCAGCAAGGTAACTTAGGGCAGGACATCGACACGTCCTATCCCGGGGTCTACGGCGATATTCTGATACGGATCGACGATGGGACCGACCAACTCACCGGGAGTTTCAACGATATCAAGGACGTCAGCGACGCCCTCAGCGATGGTGATCTCGACCAGGAGATCGACACGGACCGTCCCGGTGCGTACGGCACTGTCCTATCGAATCTCGACGAAGGAGTCGGCCAACTCCGTGCGAACGTCGGTAGCATTCAACAGATAGCCACTCAAGTAGCAGCATCGAGCGAGGAGGTTTCCAGTAGTGCCGAAGAGATCAAACAGGCGAGCGAGGAAGTTGCCGGCTCCGTCGAGGAAATCTCGGAGGGCGCCGAGAATCAGAGCGAGAGTCTCCGGGAAGTCTCCGCCGAGATGAATGATATGTCCGCGACGGTCGAGGAGATCGCCTCTTCCGCCGAGGAGGTCGCTGCGACGGCTTCGACCGCCGTCGAGCGGAGCCAGGAGGGACAAGAGTACGCCGCAGCAGCGACACAGGAGATCACGTCGATCGAAGAGCACGCAGACCAGGCAGCCGCTCGCGTCGACGCGCTCGACGACGAGATGGAAGAGATCGGTGAGATCACCGAACTGATCACCGACATCGCCGAACAGACGAACCTGCTTGCACTGAACGCCTCGATCGAGGCCGCCCGGGCCGGCGAGGCGGGCGACGGCTTCGCCGTCGTCGCCGAGGAGATCAAAGGCCTCGCGCAGGAAGCGGCGCAGGCGACAAACGAAATCGAAGCGAGCATCTCGGACGTTCAAGCGATGACCGCCGAGACGACAGACGAGATGGAGGCGATGGATCAACAGGTCCAACGCGGCGCCGACACCATCGAGGACGCCATCGAGATGTTCGACGAAATCGCGGCCGCTGTCCAGCAAGCCGAGGGCGGAATCAGAGAGATCAGCGCCGCCACCGACGACCAGGCCGCCTCCTCGGAGGAAGTCGTCGCGATGGCCGACGAGGTTTCGAGTGTGAGCGAAGAGACGGCCGCAGAGGCGAGCAACGTCTCGGCAGCGACCGAAGAACAGGCCGCCTCGCTGTCGGAGGCGACAGACAACATCCAACACCTGACCCAACTTGCGGAGTCTCTCCACGGGCAAGTCTCGGAGTTCGAGATCGGTGACACCGCAGATATGGACGAGTCAGTCGCGTCGGAAACGGACGCCGGAACGGTCCCGGCGCCAACCGGCACGGGCGGTGCGGCCGCAGCAGCGCAGACCGATGGTGGCGACCACACGGCTGGCTTCTCCCAGTAGCGACCCACCACCCACGAGTAGCGGCCCGGGGTACCGTCGAAAAAATCAGACGCGGTAGCGCGTTCAGTTCAGTAGAACTCGCGAACGAGGTCCATCGCGCCCTCGGGCGCACCCTCGTCGATCTCGGACATGTCCTCGTCGAGGCCGTGCTTCTGGTCGTACGGCACGGACGCTTCGTCCTGCCAGATGACGCCTTGGTACTCCTTGTCAGCGTCGAGGATCTTCTCTTTGGCGGCGTCGTAATCCGTCCGGTCGTGGCCCTCTTCGGCGACGTCGACGAGGCTGTCGCGGAAGTAGTCGTAGGTGTCGACGTCGTTGAACGTCACGCAGGGGCTGAAGACGTTGACGAAGCCGAAGCCGTCGTGCTCGATGGCCTCCTGGACGATCTCGGCGTGCCGCTGGGCGTCAGTCGAGAACGACTGTGCGATGAACGTCGCACCCGCGGCGAGCGCGAGCGCGAGCGGGTTGACCGGGGGCTGCTGGGGGCCTTCCGGCGTCGTCGACGTCTCGAAGTCCTCGCGCGAGGTCGGCGAGGCCTGGCCCTTGGTGAGACCGTAGATGCGGTTGTCCATCACGACGTACGTCATATCGACGTTGCGTCGGACGGCGTGGACGAAGTGGCCCGCGCCGATGGAGTAGCCGTCGCCGTCGCCGCCGGCGACCATCACTTCGAGGTCGGGATTGGCGAGTTTGACGCCCGTGCCGACCGGGAGCGCGCGCCCGTGCACGCCGTGGAGCGCGTACGAGCGCATGTACGTCCCTATCTTGCCGGAACAGCCGATCCCGGCGACGACGAAGGTGTTGTCGGGATCGTTGCCCGTGTTCGCGAGCGCCTTCATCATCCCGTTCATCGTCCCGAAGTCGCCGCAGCCGGGACACCACGTCGGTTGCTTGTCTGATTTGAAGTCCGTGAATCGAACGTCCGAGCTCATTGGTCTGCCTCCTGTAGGGCCGCTTTGATGTCTGCTGCGAGTTCGTCGGCCTTGAACCGCACGCCGTCGTACTTGTTCACGCGGTCGACCCGCGCGAGCGTGTCGTGCTCGACGACGTCCGCGAACTGGCCGGTGGCGTTACACTCGACGACGACGACGTTCTCCGCCGACTCGACTTCCTCTGTGAGATCCGGTCGCGGGAACAGATACGGGACCGAGAGGAACCGCACGTCGACGTCCTCCTCTTCGAGGAAGTCGATCGCTTCGGTCATCGCGCCCTCGTTCGAACCCCACGAGATGACGAGGTTCTCCGAGTCCGGGTTCCCGAACTCACGCGGCGTCCAGTCTTCTTCCTCGCGCGCGGTCTCGACCTTCCGGGTGCGCTTGTCGACCTGCTCGACGCGCATCTCTTTGTCTTCGGTCCGTCGCCCGAGTTCGTCGTGTTCGAGACCGGTCGACATATGCGCGCCCTCGGCCGTGCCGGGGAACGCGCGCGGCGAGACGCCGTCGTCGGTGATCGCGTGTGGCTGGAACTGCCCTTTCTCGTTTTGCCACTCGTCGATCGTCTCCTCGTCGACGACCTTGCCGCGTTCGATCTCGACTTCGTCCATATCGAACGATTCCGGCGGGAACGTCTGCTCTGTCACGGCCATCGCGAGGTCCGCGGCGATGTAGACCGGCGTCTGGTACTTCTCGGCGAGGTTGAACGCCTCGACTGTCTTCCAGAAGCACTCCGAGATCGACGTCGGACCGAGGACGAACCGCGGAATCTCGCCGTGGCCGCCGTACAGCATCATATTCAGGTCACCCTGTTCCTGCTTGGTCGGCATCCCGGTCGAGGGACCCGAGCGCATCACGTCGACGATGACGAGCGGCGTCTCGCTCGTGGCGACGAGGCCGAACGTCTCCGCCATCAGGTCGATCCCGGGACCCGACGTCGCCGTCATCGAGCGCGCGCCCGCTCGGGCCGCGCCGAGTGCGATGTTGATCGCCGAGAGTTCGTCCTCGGCCTGCACCACGTGGCCGCCGAACTGCTCGATCCGGCCCGTAAGGTACTCCATCACGTCCGTCGCAGGCGTGATCGGGTAGCCGGCGTAGAACTTACAGCCCGCGGCGATCGCACCCATTCCGATGGCTTCGTCGCCGTTGAGCAGGACGTAATCGGCGTCGGTCGTTTCGAGTTCGTAGTCGAACTCGTGGTCGTACTCCTCGGCGACGTAGTCGCGACCCTTCCGGGCCGCCTCTTTGTTGTTGTCGACGAGGGCCTGACCCTTCGAGCCGAACCGTTTCTCTAAGGCGCTGTCGAGGTTCTCGATCGGGAAGTCCGACACCTCACACGCTGCACCGAGGGCGACGACGTTGCGCATAATGGCACCGCCGGCCTCCTCGGCCAGTCGCTTGAGGGGGACGTCCAGTCCGACCATCCCCTCGGGGATCTCGACGTTCTCCATCGTCGTTCGGTCGCCGTCGTAAATGATGACCGAACCCTCGTGGAGTTCGTCGAGGTTTTCCTCGATCGTGCGCGGGGTCAGTGCGATGAGCACGTCGAGGCGGTCGACGACACTTTGCACGGGGTCCACGGCGGTCCGCACCTTGTACGCCGTGTAGCCGCCACGGATCCGGGACGCGAAGTCCTTCGACGTGAATACGTGTCGCCCGGCCCGGGAAAGTGCCTGGGCGAAGATTTTCCCCGTCGAGTCGATGCCATCGCCGGCTTCGCCGCCGATGGCCCAGTTGAAGTCCGCAGGCATGTGGCTAAGGGGTTCCCTTGGATCTAAGAAAAGCCTTCTGAAAAGCATTGAAAAAAGGGACGATTTGCTAGCCCAGAAAGTTTACGAATAAACGAGTATACTCCGAATATCGAACATACTGAGAAGAGAGTAGCAAATATTGCGCGAGTAACTGACCGTTCGTCCACAAGCAATTTCGAACGCGTGACGGGGAAGGGGGCGGACCGACCGATCGGGGTGTGCCCTATCGACGCCGGAAGGCAAAGTCCTTCTCACCGGGCGAAAAACGTGAGCGTATGGACGCGACAGTCGCCGTCGGCGCCGTCCGAGATGTCGGACCGCAGACGGTCGCACTCGAGTTGGAGTCGCCGGACGGATTCGACGCCGAGCCTGGACAGTTCATCAAACTCGCCGCCACTGTCGAGGGCGAGGAGTACGCGCGCTTCTATACGCTCTCCTCGCCGGGCGTCGACGACACCTTCGAGGTCACCGTCGGCGTCGATCCCGAGGAGGCCGGCCCGTTCAGCCAGTTCCTGCTCGACCTCGAAGCGGGAGACGAACTCGACATCTCCGGGCCGTTCGGACAGAGCTACTACGAAGGGGAATCGCGCGTCGTCGTGCTCGCGGGCGGGCCGGGCGTCGGCCCCGCGGTCGGCATCGCCGAGGCCGCCGTCGACGACGGCAACGAGGCCGCGATCGTATACCAGACTGACTCGCCCGCGCACGAGGCCCGCCTCGACGCGCTCCGGGAGGCGGGCGCGTCTGTCGTCGTCGTCGACGGAGCGATCGACGAAGAGGTCGCCGCCGCAGTCACCGGCGCCGACGACGAGCAGGTGTTCGTCTACGGCTTCGCGGCGTTCGTCGAGGACGCGACGGCCGCGCTCGATGTCGCCGGCGTCGATCCCGACGACGCGAAGGTCGAAAACTTCGGCTGAAAGCCCTCAGGACTCGATTTCTTCGACGGCGGGCCAGACCCGCCAGACGGCGATCGCGAGACTGCCGACCAGCCACACGAGCAGGCCGACAGTGTTCAAAAGCGCATTGCCCGCGTTCACCTCCGCGCCGCCGACGACACCGACCGCCGTCGAGAGCACCAGCCCGCGGAACGCGCTGTTCGGGCTCAGCGACAGGAGCGCCGTGAGGCCGCTCTCCGGGAGCACGCCACTCGCGAGGCCCGCCACAAGCGCGGTGTCGATACCGAGAACGAGCGCGAGCGCCAGCGCGGCGGCGAGCGCGAACGCCGTCCGTACGGTTCGCGCCGCGGCCGAGATCGCGATCGTCGCGGCCAGCACGACGAGCGTGAACACGGCTGCGAGGACGACGAACCGAACGTAGCGGACGCCCGAGTCGGCCGCGGCGTTGATCGCCAGGAACGTCGGGATGTCCGCCGTGAGGAACGGGACGAACAGCCCCACGACGAACAGCGTGGCGACCACGACGCCGACGAGCGCGAGCGCGCGCCCCAGATAGACCCCGCCGACGTAGGAGAGCCGGCGCACGTCGTACGTCCTGAGGACGTCCAACTCGCCAGTCTGCCGGTCGCCGAGGATCGACCGGTAGCCGAACGCGACCGCGAGCAGCGGGACGAGCACCTCGACGAACGTCAGCAGATCGAGCGTCAGCGGGACGAACCCGCCGCCGCCGCCCGTTCCGGCCCACGCGACGCCGACGACGCTCAGCGTGAACGCCGCCGAGAGCGCGAGGAGCGCGGGCGTCCGGGCGATCGTTCGAAGTTCACGCGTCGCGACGACGAAGAGGTTCGTTCGGAGGCGGGCGAACCCACTCTGTCTGGACTCCGCGCTCGCTTCATCGCCCTCGTCGGTCGTCACTTCGGGCTGTTCGTCGTCCACTTCGGCCTCGCTCGTGGATGCGTCGACCTGCCCGTTGCCCGCAGCCGGCGACCCGTCCGCCGGCTGCGCGTCGGCGCCCTCGTCGGCGTCCGACTCACTCACCGCCCGACACCTCCTGTGCGCTCTGTCCCTCGTCGATACCTGCTCTAACGGTCGATTCGCCCGCCTGCGCGCGGACGATCCGGAGGAACGCCTCCGAGAGCGACGCCGCGTCCGTCTCATCGAGGAGTTCCGCCGGCGACCCGCTCGCGACGAAGCCGCCGTCGTCGAGGACGTAGACGGTTTCGGCGTGAGCCTCGACCGCCGGGAGTTCGTGCGACGCCACGACGACGGCGGTGCCCTCTGCGGCGAGTTCGCCGACGACCTCGAACAGCCGCTCGACCATCGCGGGATCGAGGCCGCTCCCGGGTTCGTCGAGAATCAACACCGCGGGATCACCGAGCACGGCCTGTCCGAGCCCGAGCAAGCGGGTCATCCCACCCGAGAGCGATCCTACCGCGCGGTCTGCGACGTCTCCGAGGCCGACCCGGTCGAGCGTCGCCGCGACGTCCTCGTCGTCGACGCCGTCGAGGAGTTCCGCGTAGAATTCGAGCGTGTCGCGTGCGCTGAATCCTTCGCGGAACGCGGGCTGCTGTGGGAGGTAGCCGACGCTGCGTGCGCCGCCGGCGCGACGCGGCACCGTGACAGAGCCGTCGGTGGGCGGACTGACGCCGGCGAGAATCTGCAGGAGCGTCGACTTCCCGGAGCCGTTCGGGCCGACGAGGGCGACGACCTCGCCGCGCTCGACCGTCAGCGAAACCCCCGAGAGGACGTCGACGTCGCCGAACGACTGCTCGACGCCCGTCGAGCGGAGCGCCGCGGGTCTGTCGTCGCTCACGCTGTCGCCCCCTGGGCCGCCACGTATCGATTCGGTTCCACTTCGATCCGCCGGTCGTCGACTGGTCTCGTCATCATCGTCTCGTCGGTAGTCGCGCTGTCGTTCGTCGAACGTTCCTCCGCGAGGAAGCCCTCGGTATCGACCGCCCGCGCGGCGGCGATCACTTCGGGATGGAACGGCTCCGTCCGGGCGTGCGTGTCGATGACGCCGGACTGTCGGAGCCCCGAGACTGCGTCCTGGACGCGACGGAGCGTCGCGACCGCGGGCGATTGCGCCAACGCGGTCGCGCCCGAGACCGTCCCGATCCGGGAGTCGACCGACCCTGAGGGCCGGTACGGGCGGTCGTAGATACCGTCGTCGTTCCCGTCGGGGATCGGCAGTGCGCCCCAGTGGTTGCCCACCCCGCTGTGTGACCAGGTTCGGAGCGGTCCGATGGTGGACTCCACCGTCTGTTCGTTTTCGACGAAGTCGTTTCTGAGCACCCAGTTCGACGGGAGGATGTCGCTCGCGCGCACGCCGATCTCGTTGCCGATGACGACGTTCTCGGCGAACGTGTTGCGGTCGCCGGCGACCTGGAGCCCGCGCTCGTTGTCGACGACGACGTTCCGCGCGTAGTAGGAGTCGCCGCCGGCGGGGACGATGCCGTACGTGCTCTGTCGGACGTCGTTGCCCACGATGATGTTGTCAGTCGGACGAGTCATCACGATGACGCCGGCCTGCGCGTTCCGGACCGTGTTGTTCGCCACCAGCGACTCGGAGGTGTACATCTCGTGAACGCCGTAGCGACCGGGATCGGCGCGGTTGTCCCGAACGACGCTCCCGTCCGCGCGGTGGGTGTAGACGCCGTCGCGGCCGTCGATAAACGCCGAGTCCTGGACGACGCTCCGCGCGCCGATGAGCACGACGCCCATAAAGCCCTCTCGAGCCGTCGGAGCGCCGCGAACAGTCAGATTCGTCAGCGCGGAGTCGGGGCTCTCCCGGACGATGACGCCGCTCGCGGAGGTGTCGATTTCGACGTTCGCGACCGAAGCGCCGGCCGCCCCGTCGAGGACGATCGCCGCGTCGCCGTAGCCGTACGCCAACTGGACCGTCGTATCCCAGTCGACCGACCCGTTCCGGAAGTCGCGGCCGCGGCTCCCGACGTCGCCGACGCCGGTGACGCGCAGGTCGCGGACGGCCGAGCCGTCGCCCTTCAGGAAGACGACGCTCCGATTCCCGTCGCCGTTGATGACCGTCTCAGGTCCCGCGCCCGCGAGTGTGATGGACTTGTTCACGACCACGTCGTCGACGTCGTACGTTCCCGGCGGGAGGTAGACGGTCGTGTTCGGCGGTGCAGCGGCGATAGCGTCAGCGATCGTCGCCGCGGTAGCGACGTCGCCCGTGGCCGAGGCGTCTGTGCCCGAGGCGTCTGTGCCCGAGCCGTCCGTAACGGGGCCATCAGCGTCGACGACGACGCTCCGCGGTCGATCGCGGCGCTCGGTGGTCTCCGAGACGGTCTCGTTCGCCCACTCGTGTCGGGCGTCGATCGACGCCTCGAACCGATCGAGTCGCGACGGGAGCGGGTCGCCGACGCGGGACTGGAGGGCCCCCCAGTCGACGACGTCGCCGCCGTACTGTTCGGTGAACGCCTCGGCGTCGCTGCGTTCGGAGAACGGCAGTATCACCGGCCCGGACGGGATCGCCGCCTCGCTCCCGACGACGAAGTATGCAGATTCGGCGGGGGTCCAGCCCACGGCGCGGCCGCGCTCGGGAACGACGTACCCCTCCTCGGTCAGATTGGGTGTGATGTCCGAGAAGTCCGAGACGTAGACCGCGAGCGGATCTCCGAACTGCCGCTGGGCGCTCGCGTCGCCGAGTTCGCTGACGACGGTCTCGACGCCAACGTAGCCGACGACGTAGCGGTAGCCCGAGTAGAACACCTGCGCTCGCGGGAGGGCGAATCCCTCCGCCTCAGCGCGGCGTGTGTCGACGCCCGTCCCGCCCATACTCACAGTGTCGTCGAAGTCGACCGGGCGGAGCGTTTCGCCGCTCGCCGGCGTCAGGGCGAACGAGAGACTCGCGAGGACGAGCGTGAGAGTCACGGCGGCCGTCACCCACTTCGTCCCCGTCGACGACAGGATCGCCATCACATTCCGAGGCCGGCGACGACTTCGGGGGTGACTCCGTCGTGGGTCGTGAGCGACCCGCCGTGCTCGGACTGGAACGACTCGGCGTCCTCCCGATCCGAGAAGGCGATCAGGTCACGGCCCATCGTTCCCTTCACCTCGGAGTCGACGACGTAGGTCACGTCGGTCGCCGAGACGAACGTCGACGCCTCGAAATGCCGCGTGATGAGGATGTCGCCGCCGTCCTCGTAGGTCTCGTAGTCCACCGACGAGTAGTCGGTGACGTAGAACGCGACGTCCTCCCAGCCGCTGCCGTCCTTCTCGAACTCGTACTGGTAGGCCTCCCAGGTACTGTCGAAGCGGGCTGGATTCTCGTGCCCGTTCGGTTGTTGGTCCTTGTAGAAGATCTCGGTCGACGGCCCCGGATGTTGGCGGATCACCATCCCACAGACGTCACAGGTCGCCGTCTCGGGGATCGTGACCGCGGCCGGCGGCTCTGTGCTCTCGCCATCGCCGCCACCGAGACAACCGGTCAACGAGACCGTCGCGGCCCCCGCACTCGCGAGCAGGAGGCGGCGACGCCCGACCGACGTCGCGTCAGTCTGCTCGCCGACTCCCGAGGGTTGCTCCTCACACATAGACCAAGCTACGCGACCGCGTAATAAAAGACTCTGGGCGATTCCAGGCTTTTGAGAGCAGATAGGAAGTGGCTACTGTCCGGTAAACATCGTCGCAGTGGTTCGGTTTCGACGTCTCGCTAACCAGGTCGCACAGATTTATGACCCGGTATTCGAAAACTGTGAGTGAATATGACTGACAACGGCGACGGAGACGGGGATCTCGAAGCGCGACTGGTCGAACAGGAGAGCTTCGAGCCTACCGAAGAGTTCGTATCGCAGGCGAACGTCTCGGATCCGAGCATCTACGAGGAGTTCGAGGAGAACTGGCCGCACAGTTGGAGCCGCGCGGCCGACCTCCTCGACTGGGAGACGGAGTACAGCCAGATTCTCGACGACTCGAACGAACCCTTCTACGAGTGGTTCCCGGACGGCACGCTGAACGCCTCCTACAACTGCGTCGACCGGCACGTCGAGAACGGCGACAAGAACCGCGTCGCGATCAAGTGGGAAGGCGAACACGGCGACACGCGAACCTACACCTATCAGGACCTCTACCGCGAAGTCAACGAGTTCGCCGCGTCCCTCCGCGACCTCGGCGTCGAGGAAGACGACGTCGTCACGCTGTATATGCCGATGGTGCCGGAATTGCCGATCGCGATGCTGGCCTGTGCACGGATCGGCGCGCCGCATTCGGTCGTCTTCGCCGGCTTCTCGGCGGACGCGCTCGCGACCCGGATGAACTCCGCGGACTCTCGCTATCTCGTCACCTGCGACGGCTACTACCGCCGCGGCGACGCCCTCGATCACCTCCAGAAGGCCAACGAGGGCCTATCGGGCGTCGACCACGGGGTCGACGCGACAGTCGTCGTCGACCGCCTCGGCGACGACGGCTTCGACCACGACCTGAAGAGCAACCAACACGCCTGGGAGGACCTGATGGCCGACCACCAGGGCGACCGCGTCGACCCCGTCGAGCGGAGCGCCGAGGATATGCTGTTCCTGATGTACACCTCGGGAACGACGGGCCAGCCGAAGGGCGTCAAACACACGACCGGCGGCTATCTCGCCTACACGGCGTGGACCTCCCACGCCGTCCTCGACCTCGAACCCGAGGACACCTACTGGTGTTCGGCAGACATCGGCTGGATCACCGGCCACTCCTACATCGTCTACGGGCCGCTCGCGCTCGGGACGACGACCGTGATGTACGAGGGAACGCCGGACTTCCCCGAGCGCGACCGGCTCTGGGAGATCATCGAGAAGTACGCCGTCGACGTGTTCTACACCGCGCCGACGGCGATTCGCGCGTTCATGAAGTGGGGATCGCAGTTCCCCGAGAAGCACGATCTCTCCAGTCTGCGACTCCTGGGGACGGTCGGCGAACCGATCAACCCCCGCGCCTGGAAGTGGTACTACCAGCACATCGGCAACGAGGAGTGCCCGATCGTCGACACCTGGTGGCAGACAGAGACCGGCGGGATGATGGTCACGACCCTCCCGGGCGTCTGTACGATGAAGCCCGGCTCTGCGGGACCGCCCCTGCCGGGCATCGACGCGCGCGTCGTCGACACTAACGGTGACGAGGTCGAGGCCGGCCGCGCGGGCTATCTCACCGTCGACAAGCCGTGGCCCGGGATGCTGCGGACGCTGTATAACAACGACGAGCGGTTCATCGAGGAGTACTGGGAGGAGTACTCCGACCCCGATGCCGACGAGTGGGTGTACTTCCCCGAGGACGGCGCGAAGATCGACGAGGACGGCTACATCACGATCCTCGGCCGCGTCGACGACGTGATCAACGTCTCCGGGCATCGACTCGGAACGATGGAGATCGAGTCCGCCATCGTCGGCGTCGAGGGCGTCGCCGAGGCCGCAGTCGTCGGCGGCGAACACGAGGTGAAAGGCGAGGCCGTCTACGCGTACGTGATTCTCGAAGACGGGTACGACGGCGACGACGAGATGCGCGAGCGCATCGTCGCGGGCGTCGAGGACGCCATCGGCCCGATCGCGCGCCCCCAGCAGGTGGTCTTCACGCCAGAACTCCCGAAGACCCGCTCGGGGAAGATTATGCGTCGCCTGCTCGAAGAGATCGCAAACGAGGAGGAACTCGGCGACACGACGACGCTCCGAAACCCCGAGATCGTCAAAGAGATCCAAGACAAAGTCGAGTAACAAACGGCGAAATCACTCCACGGTCCTCGGTTGCGGGCCGATTCACGGATCGGCGTGAATGCAGACAGAGTACCGATATCGGCGCGAGCCTTCTTCCGATACGGTCAGCGTTTCGCACCGCGAGGCGAGCAGAGCGAGCCGAGCGGCATTTTTGGTCCACCGTGAGACGTGAAGCGTCTCACGAGCCTCACTTCGCTCCGCTCAGTGAGACAGATTTTTGCGCCGAGCGGTGCGCAAAGTGCACCCGAGGCGGAAAAAGGTGGGTTTACAGGTATGCCGCGTCCCAGCGGACGGGCTTGCGGCGGTTCCCGCAGTCGTTGCACTCTAAGCGCTCCATCGTGTCGATCGCAACGTCGAAGCTCTCGTCGGCCCCGCACATCCACCCGTAGCGCTCGGTCTGTGCTTCGTCGAGGTAGACGGCGAAGAAGGGCGATTCGGAGCCGCGTACGGACTCGTCGTAGGCGACGTGGACCTTCCGGTCGCCGACTTGCCTCTCGACGAGGCCGCTCGGCGCGGGTTCCTCCTCGTCGAGGAACGTCGTGAAGACCCGCTCGGTGAACGACTCGCCGTGGATGTCTACGGTCCGCTCGCCGACCTCGGTGAATCCCTGTTCGTCGTAGAAGGAGACGCCCTCCCGGTTCTCGGTGAGGACGCGGCCTTCGAGTCGGTCGACGCCGGCGTCGACGAGTTCCTGTTCGAGGCGCGCCAGGAGTTGTGAGCCGATGCCCTCACCGCGGTGGTCCGGGACGACGTGGAGCCAATCCAGGTAGCCGACGGTCTCGCGACCGTCCGAAATCTCGCTCTGGGCGAACCCGACGACAGTGGCGTTGTCGAGCGCGAGGACGAACACCTCGGTGTCGTCGGTCAGCGACTCTCGCAGTCGCTCGGGGCTGTACCACTCGTCGACGGCAGCCGTGATCGTTTCCTCGTCGATCGCGTGCCCGTAAGAGGCGGTCAGCGATTCCGTTGCGACCCGTCGGATGTCGTCGACGTCTTCCGTCGTTGCGTCACGGACGTCCATACCCCTTATTCGTCGTCCCCCTACTTGACCTTCGGGGGCCACATATACTGGCCGGTGTATATAATCGGGGGTTCGATGTAACCACCGAACGCGCGCAGGACTCTGCGCTACGGCAGAAATATAAGTACAATGCTGTCACTCTAGTCATTATGGATACAGACGGGCGCGACGAGGACGGGAGCGCCGAACCCGACGGCGGAAACAGCGGCGCGGACGAGCAAGTCAACTTCGCTGTGAACATCGAGGGCGGCGAGACCGTCATCACGATGCGCGGCGACCGCGACACCGCCGTCGTCGTCCGCTCGGCGTCGGGCGAACGGATTTACCTGCCGCCGGAGGATTTCGAGCGCGACGCGGTCCGACGCGATGGCAGCCCCTACCAGTCCGCACACGACGACAGTCCGTACCGGGGGACCCGAGACAGCCCGTATCAGGGAATACAGAGCGACAGTCCGTATCAGGCGGCCAGACAGAGCCTGCCGAGCGAGGGGCTCGTTCCGACTGCGGAGGGATACCGCATCCGGCACCCCGAACCCGTGACAGACGTGCGCCTCCTGCGGTAGGACCGCAAAAACAGCACCGACGCCTCCGATTGTCTCAGACGATCTCCTCGTAGAACCCGATGGTCTCTTCGACGACTTCGTCCCAGGTGATCGGGTCGTACGCCGGCGCACCGTCGAGTTCGAGACCGCGTTCGATCCCGTCTGCGAGCGACTCCGAGTCGGGTTCGACCTCGACGACGCACTCCTCGGAGAGCACCTCGTTGACGCCGCTCTCGGTGGCAACCACGCGCGTCCCGGCCGAGAGCGCCTCGGTGATCGTGATCCCGAACGGCTCGGCGAGCGACGGCGAGACGAACAGATCCGCAGACGCGTAGTAGTCGCCCAGTTCCTCCTCGGGCACGTATCCGACCCACTCGATCTGATCGTCGACGTCGAGTAGTTCCGCAAACCGCTTGAGCTGTGCCGTGAGATGCCCCGAGCCGCCCATCACGAGCGTCACGTCGTCTCGCCGGAGCTTCTCTAAGGCGTACACGAGGTGGGCGATCCCCTTCTGGTCGGTGTGACGACCGACGAAGAAGAGCATCTCGCCGTCGATTCCGAGTTCGGTTTTGAAGTCCCGCCCGGTCGTCTCACACTCGGAGAACCCGTTGTAGATGACCCGGCAATCGCCGCCGTACTGTTCGCGAACGTCGCCGGCAGTGAGTTCGCTGACGGCGATGAGGTGATCCGCGCGTTCGGCGAGCCGGCGCTCAGTCTCGACCTCTCGCTTCGGTGGATCGTGGTTCCGATCGGTCGACAGCGAGTGGAAGGTCGTGACCCACTCGACGTCCGCGTTCGACTTCGCGCGGGACCCGGGACCGTAGCCGAACCAGTCGTGTGTGTGGACGACGTCTGCGTCCTGTGCGCGCTCGGCGAACGTCGAACTCATCCGCCCCACGCGCGTGATGATGTCGCCGTCGCCGGTCGGCACGCCGACGATTCCTGCTCTGTCTTCGGGGGCGTACTCGGACGGAAGGACGAGTTCGACGTCGAGACCCCGCGCTCGCATTCCGTCGAACAACTCCCCGACGTGGGTGTCGAGTCCGCCGCTCACGTTCGGCGGAAACCCCCAGCCCAGCATCAGCACTTTCGGCGACATCTTGCTAGGAGTGACCACGCTCGCGCACATAAGTCCTGTCCGTGCTGCGTCTCGGGGGCCACGGCGTCGGCGGATCGCGACCGAAATCCGCTTGCCGTGGGGGGACGAGCCTTCGGTATGCACGTCGTCGTCAACGCAGCGATGAGCGCGGACGGAAAGCTCTCGACGCGCCGCCGCGAACAGGTGCGGATCAGCGGCCCCGAAGACTTCGCCCGCGTCGACCGACTCCGCGCCGACAACGACGCCGTCCTCGTCGGCATCGGAACGGTCCTCGCCGACGACCCCCACCTCACACTCGACGACGAGGCACTCCGCGACGAACGGACAGCGCGCGGCGACGATCCCAACCCCGCCCGCGTCGTCGTCGACTCCAGCGGACGGATTCCACTCGACGCGCGCATCCTCGACGATGCGGCGACGACGTACGTCCTCCTCTCGAACGATGCGATCCCCGAGCGCCGAGACGCGATCGCGGCTGCGGGCGCAGAAGTCGTCGTCGCGGGAGACGAGCGCGTGTCGCTTCCGGAGGCGCTCGATACGCTTGGTGACCGCGGCGTCGCGGATTTGATGGTGGAAGGCGGCGGCGAGATCATCCACTCGCTCTTCGCGGCTGACCTCGTCGACGAGCTCTCGGTGTACGTCGGCTCACTCGTCCTCGGCGGCCGTGACGCGCCGACGCTCGTCGACGGTCCCGGATTCGTCGAGGACTTCCCGAAACTGTCGCTCGACGACGTCCGGCGCGTCGACGACGGCGTCCTGCTCAGCTACGAGGTACTCGGCCGGTGATCGTCGGTCGTTGATCGGCCGCGGTCGTCGGCCGTCGATCGGCTCAGTCGCCGGCCAGTCGTTTCGACAGCACCGATATCGACGGTTCCTACGGTCGTGCGAGACGCGCCCCAATCCTCGAAATAGGTAAAGGGCTGCCCCCAGTAGAGCGTGGTATGAGTTCGCCAGAATCGACCGGCGCGCCGATCCACGTCGAGAGCGCGGAACACTTCCAAGAACTTCTCGCCGAACACGAGGTCGTCCTCGTCGACTACCACGCAGAGTGGTGTGGGCCGTGTAAGATGCTCGAACCCACAGTAGCGGAGATCGCCGAGGAGACCGACGCGACCGTCCTGAAAGTCGACATCGACGAGCTTCAGGGCCTCGCGCGCGACGCCGGCGTCCGCTCGGTTCCGACGCTCGAGTTCTACAAGAACGGCGAGCAGGCCGAGCGCGTCATCGGCGTCCAAGAGAAGAGCGACCTCGTCGGCGTCATCGAACAGCTGTCGAACTGAGCGCAGCAGTCGCAGCGGTCTGACGTTCGTTGTAACCGCTCCGACGCCTCACGTCGACGCCTCCTCGAGTATCTACCCACGAGCCGATGGCTCGGACGTGCCACCGAGACAGTGCGGGAGACGGCCCGCACGTCACGTCGCATCGGGCGCCCGAAGCGCGGCGACGTCGACGTCGTGATCGGTCACCGACCGGTGCTCCGAGAACAGCTTTTCGGCCTCGGCCGCCCGCTTCGTGAGGTGTTCGGTCGGACAGTCGTGACAGACGACGTGATAGACCCGGTCTCCGGACCCTGCGTCGGAATCGACAGCGCGGCTCATACCTGTTCTGTCGCGAGAAGTGGTGATAGCTAATCGTCGATTATCGAAGGCGGCCGTTCGAGAAAACGCGCCTTAACGCGGGAAGTACACGACTACCGTCCCGACGCCGCTGTCTGCCCGCGGTTCCGAGCCCTCGGTTGTGGAGGGTCGAATTCACTGGATAGGACCCGGATCCGCGGGACGGCACGCGCGTCCCACATCCGAACGGCGATCACACGACGCCGCGGGGAGGGCTTTTTACTTCGGAGCAAGTAGGGAGCGGTATGATCTCACTTGACGAAGCCGTGACGGCGCGACTCGAATCGCACGGCGAGCGGTTCGAGGTACTCATCGACCCCGACGCCGCCCTCGCCATCAAACGGGACGAATTCGAGGGTGACTTAGAGGACGTCATCGCCGCCGAAGACGTCTTCGAGGACGCTTCGCGGGGCGACAGACCGGCAGAGAAAGACCTAGAGACTGTGTTCGGAACCACAGACCCCCTCGAAATCATCCCCGAGGTCGTCCGCGAAGGCGAGATCCAGATCACCGCCGAACAGCGGCGGGAGATGCAAGAACAGAAGCGAAAGCAACTCATCAACCGCATCGCGCGCAACGCGGTGAACCCCCAGATGGACAACGCGCCGCACCCGCCCGAGCGGATCGAGCGCGCCCTCGAAGAGGCCGGCTTCCGCGTCGATCCGATGGAGCGCGTGGAGTCACAGGTCGACGACGCCCTCGACGCCCTCCGGCCGGTCATTCCGATTCGCTTCGACGAGGTGACCGTCGCGGTACAGGTCCCCGCCAACTACGCCGGCAAGACGCAGGCGCAGGTCCGCGAGTACGGGGACCTCGAACGCGAGGAGTGGCAGCCGGACGGCTCGTGGGTCGGCGTCGTCACCTTCCCAGCCGGGATGCAGAACGACTTCTACGACCTCGTCAACGAGATGACCTCGGGCGAGGCGGAGACGCGAATTATCAAAGACAAAGACGAACTCAGCACGCGGTAGCGATGCGGTAGCGACGGGGCCGAACTATCCCTTCTTGAAACCGACCAGGAAGCCGCCGGTGAAGCCGGCCGAGACCGACAGCGTCGAGAGAATCGTAGAGACCCAGTCCGGCGGCGTCCCGTTGGCGGCGCTCTGGGTCGTCTCGACGAGCCCGGACGTGAGCCGTTCCCAGTCGACCGAGAGGATCCCGCGGGATTCGAGGAACTTGAAGAGCGCCAGCTCTAGACCGACGATCACGGCGATGATCTTGGCGACTTTCTTCGCCGCGAAGCCGATGATGCCGCCGATTACCGCGCCGCTCCCGAACTCCAAGCCGAGCTGCGTCGGGTCCAGCGACAGTTGTAACGAATCGAGCATACCGAAACTCTCCCGCCGTAGTATAAGTCGTTTGTGGGGATCGCGTGCCGAGATCGGCCGACTGTCCGGGATATTTCCCTCTGGTCAGGGAATGACGCGACGGGAGACACCCCTCTCGTGAGTCCAGATTTTCGTGGAATGTCAGGCAATCGAGGCGGAAGTTACAAAGAATCCGGGTCGAAATGGGGACCTATCGGAATTATGGACGAACGCGACATTCGCCTCCTGAAAGCCATCTCTGATCTCGGGACCGGGAGCCCGGAACGACTCCACGAGGAGACCGACATTCCCGTCTCGACGATCCACTATCGGCTGAACAATCTCCGCGAGGCGGGCATCATCGAGAACGATCTGTACGACATCGACCTGGAGAAAGTCGGACTCGGCGTCACGGTTCTCGTCGAGTTACTCACCGATTACCACGGGTCACACCACGATTTCGAGGACAAGATCCTCGCCGTCGAGGGCGTCTCGCAGGCGTACTTCACGATGGGCGAGACCGACTTCGTGGTCGTCGCACACCTCCCCGATCGTGAGATGGTCGAGCGTCTCATCACCGACCTCGAAACGATCGAGGAGGTCCGCCGGACGAACTCGACGTTCGTCGTCTCGACGCTCCGACACAGCACGCGGGCGCTGCAGAACTACGACTTGGAGACGCTGCTCACCGAACTCGCAGACGAGTGAGAACGCAGGGCTACGGGCGTAAGTGCGAGAGAAACGGGCCGGACGCGATTTGAACGCGCGACCGTCTGATTAAGAGTCAGACGCTCTGCCGGACTGAGCTACCGGCCCACTGCATCCCTGAGTTCTGGTGGCGCAATTATATGTGTTTCCTTTCGGTCGACGGTCGGGAGTGACTCTCACGACGCACGTGAGAGATCCGTACGGACGCCCCGGCGTCGCCCGCCCGAGCGCCGCACCGCTGCTCACCAAACGAGTGCTGTTAAGTGGCGTCCGACCGGAGTTGGCGTCAGAATGAGCGCCGGGGTCACTATCTCGTCGATGTCCACCTACGCCATCCTCGGGTGCGGGAGCGTTGGCTACGCGGTGGCCGAAGAACTCGCCGAGGAGGGCAAAGACGTCCTCATCCTCGACAAAGACGAGAGCCGCGTCGAATCCCTCCGTGATCAGGATCTGAACGCACAACAGACGAACATCGCCGACTCCGACGTCGCCGACGCGGTTGCCGATCGAGACGTCGTCCTCATCCTCGCCTCCGACGTCGAGGCGAACAAAGCGGCGGTCTCGGCGATCCGCGAGCGCAACGGCGATCAGTTCGTCGTCGTGCGCGCGTCGGACCCCGTCTCCGAGGACGAACTCGCTGAACTGGGTGCCGACGTCGTGATCAACCCCTCGGAGGTCATCGCGGACTCGGCGCTGCGGTCGCTCGAATCGGGCGAACTCGAATACAAGGCCCGACAGCTCGCCGAAGTGCTCGAAGGAGCGACGGAAGGGCTCGCGGTACTCACACACGACAACCCGGATCCGGACTCGATCGCCTCGGCGGTGGCGTTGCAGGCGATCGCGCGCGAGCACGGCGTCGACGCCGTCATCAACTACGACGGCGAGATCGGCCACCAGGAGAACCGCGCGTTCGTGAATCTGCTCGGGATCGAACTCGTCCCGCTCTCTGAGGGCAAGCCCCTCTCGGAGTACGGCGCCGTCGCGCTGGTCGACCATATGAAGTCGGGCGACCCCGACCTCGACGTCGACGTCGACATCTTCATCGACCACTACGAGCCCGAAGAAGACATCGAGGCGGAATTCACCGACGTCCGCCCCAACGTCTCCTCGACGTCGACGATCCTCACGAAGTACCTCCAGGAGTTCGACCTCTCGCCCAGCGAGGCGGTCGCGACCGCGCTGCTCTACGGCATCCGCTCGGAAACGCTGGATTTCAAGCGCGAGACGACTCCCGCAGATCTCACCGCCGCCGCGTATCTCTATCCCTTCGCCAACCACGACACGCTCGAACAGGTCGAGTCGCCCTCGATGTCGCCAGAGACGCTCGACGTCCTCGCAGAAGCCATCCAGAACCGCGAGGTCCAGGGGAGTCATCTGGTCTCGAACGCCGGCTTCATCCGCGACCGCGACGCGCTCGGACAGGCCGCACAGCACCTCTTGAAGCTCGAAGGAATCACGACGACCGCCGTCTTCGGCATCGCGGACGACCGCATCTTCCTCTCTGCACGCTCGAAGGACATCCGGATGAACATCGGGAAGATCCTGCAGGACGCCTTCGCCGGCATCGGCGAAACGGGCGGACACTCCACGCAGGGCGACGTCGAGATCCCGCTGGGGATCTTCACCGGCATCGAGACGAGCGACGACAACCGCGATACGCTCTTGCAACTGACCGAGGAGGCCGTCCGAAAGAAGCTGTTTCAGGCGATGGGCGTCGACAGTTCCGAGAGCGGAAACGGTAGCTGAGGCTCTTTTTTGGCTCAGGCGCTGTCGCCAGCGCGTTCTGCGAACACGAACTCCGCGTCGCTCCCCAGCGGATCGCTCACGGTCTCGGTTCGGAGATTCTCGAAGCCGGCATCCCGCAGTTGTGAGAGCGTGGCGTCGCGGCCGGGCGCCGAGAACAACATCCGACCGCCCATCCAGCCCCGACGCACTGTCTCGAAGCGTCCGCGCGGCAGCGTCATCAGCAGGTGGCCGCCGGGACGCAATACTCGCGCGAACTCCCGGTACACGTCCGGGTGCGCCGCTCGCGGGACGTGAAAGACGGCGTGATACGCGGTGATCGCGTCGACGCTGTCGTCCCTTACCGGGAGGTCCCGCATCTCCGCCTGGAGAAGGTGGCTCTCCGGCACGTTCTCCCGGGCGAGTTCGAGGCCGCGTCGGGAGATGTCGAGGCCGATGCTGCCAGGTGGGAGGTTCGCGAGGGTCCGCGCGCCGTCGCCACAGCCGACGTCGAGGACAGTCGGATCCGGTCCCAGCTCGTCTCGGAGCCGCCCGAGTAAGTCAGCGTCTGAGCCGCTCGGATCGCGCCGCTCGGCGTACGTCTCCGAAATCTCCTCCCACGCCCGCCGGATCGCGTTTCGGTCCATCTTACTTTAGGAGGGCAGCGAGCCGCATAGGGGCGTCGGCCGGTTGGCCGGTCGCGACGGGGCGCCCTCACCTCAATAATCCCCGAGAACTCCCAGACGTCGGGCTCTGCGGGTCGCATACTGGAAGACCAGGTATCCGAAACCGAGATAGCCGACTGCCGTCGCGACGAGGAGCGCCAAGTCGAAGGCGCCGAACTCCCAGAGCCGCGTCCCGTCGAGCATCGCGCGCTGGAGGAGGCCGCTGCCGTGCGCTAACGGGAGGAGGCTGAGCCACGGGACGTCCAGCGACGGCGCCGAGATCAGGACGACGAAGCCGAACTGCAGCAGATTCAGCCAGCTTCCGATCTGCTTGTACAGCAGCGTCACGCCGCCCGCCGCGAACCCGAGTCCGAGCACCGACGTGATGGTGAGCGTGGCGACGACGACGATAGTGAACAGATTGAGCTGCAGCGCCGTGCCGGTCATACCGAGCATCACGACCAGGATCACCGTCGAGGTGAGGAACGTCCGGACGATCTTGGCGATCCCCTTCAGCATCGCGACGGGCGCGAACCCGAATGGGGTCATTACGTGGCGTTCCAGCGTCCCCCACTGGACTTCACTGCCGATGTCGTTCGAGATCGACGAGTACGCGCCGACCGAGAGCGTCCAGAGGAAGTAGCCGACGATGATCCCCTCAATCGAGTCGGTCAGCGCCTGCCCCGCGACCATCCGCCCGCCGTAGAACAACACGCCGAAGAAGAAAAGCGCGATCACGATGCCCCCGATAGCGTTGGCGGGATAGCGGACGAACAGGATGGCCTCGCGGTAGAGGACGGCCCGCGCGAGGTGGTAGTATCCGGCTGGCTTCGGTCCCTGATCCGCCCCTCGCTCGGCGCTCATCGCTGTCCCCTCTCTTCGTCCTCGCGGTCGCTGGTCAGGTCGACGAACACGTCTTCGAGGTCCGGATCGACCGCAGAGAGTCGATCGATCCGCACGCCTCGCTGTTCGAGCCGCGCCATCAGCGCGTACAGTCCGTCGCTGTCGGTCGTCACGTCGACGCGCGCACCGGGGCGACGCTCGAAGCGCTCGACGCCAGTCACCTCGAATTCCGCGCGGAGGTCCGCCAACAGGTTGGCATCGAAGTCGCTGCTCGCGATGCGGACGCCGTGTCGCTCGCCCCGACCGAGGAGCGCGTCGACGCTGTCGTCGGCGACGATCCGCCCGCCGGACATAATCAGGACGCGGTCGCAGACCGTCTCGACGACGTCCATATCGTGGCTGCTGAGGATCACCGTCAGCCCTCGGTCCTCGGCGAGCCGCCGGAGCTCGCGCTGGAGCGTCCGTGAACTCTCGACGTCGAGGCCGAGCGTCGGCTCGTCCAGAAAGAGCACGTCGGCGTCGCCCGCTAGCGTACTCGCGAGCGACACCTTCTGCTTCATCCCGCGGGAGAGATTCCGGACCGCGACGTCGACTTTGTCCGCCAACTCCAGGCGTTCGAGCAGCCGCTCGTGGCGGTCGGCCACGGAGTCGGGGTCGATGCCGCCGATAGTCGCGAAGTACCGGAGATTCTCGCGGACGGTCAGGCGCCAGTAGTCGTTTCGCGCGCCTTCGAGCATCGCGTCGACGTGGCCGTACGCCTCTCGTGGGCGATCCGCTACGTCTACATCGCAGATCCGGACCGAGCCCTCGTCCGGGAGCACCATCCCCAGGATGGACTTGATGAGCGTCGTCTTGCCGGCCCCGTTGGGGCCGAGGAGTCCGACGACCGATCCCGATTCGATCTCGAACGAGACCGAATCCACGACCGTGATAGCGTCGTCCCCGGTTCCGAACCGCTTCGAGAGCCCCTCGACGGCGACAGCGGAGTCGGCGTGACTGTCTGGTGCCGGCGATCCAGCCGCGGAACCGATTGCATCGCCGGACCGATTACTCCCGTTCGTCTCGGCCCCGGAGTCCGCGCTGTGGGTCTTCGACCGCACGGATTCCGGCCCTGTGGTAGCGCTGCCGACGCCCGCAGCACGCCCGTCTCCGCTATCCGCATCCATTGTCGTCTGGAAGGCTCGGAACTACAAAAGCTACAGCCGGTCCGGAACCGACTGGGCCGCGCCGGCGGACCCGCCACCGACGTTTTGTGGCTGCCGGCCGAGCAGCCGGTATGAGAGCCGTTGCCGAGACCGTGATCGACCGCCCACGAGAGGCGGTCTTCGAGTATATGGACGTGCCCGAGAACCAAGCGCGCATCTCACCGCGACTGTCGCGGGTCGAAACCCTCGGCGTGCTCGACAACGGCGGGAAGCGAGCGCGCTACACTTACCGGCTCGGCCTTCCGTTCCGCGGCGAGGTTCGCGGCGTCGTCCACGAACCCCCGGAACGGATCGTTTTCGAGCTGTCGGGCGACATCGAGGGCCGCCTCGAGTGGACGTTCGAGGCTGTCGACGATCGGACGCTCGTCACTTACGCTGCAGAGTACGATCTCGGGTTGCCGCCGCTACTCGATCGAGTGCTCGGTCCGATCGCCGCCCGATACAACCGACGCGAACTCGAACGGACGCTGGCGAATCTCGACGAACGACTATCCGAACCGGGCGACGCCTGACCGCTGGATCACTCCCGAACGCATTCCCCGGATTCCAGGCGCACAGGCACAACCGGACGAGAGCGCGGCTCACAGATGGCACACTCAGACGTGGCTTCAGAATAATCGACATCGTTCCGATCCCGGCCCCGACGTCGCGGCCGGTTCGCCCTCGCTAGTTCGGACCGAATATGCGCGGGACAGGATTCGAACCTGCGGACCCCTATGGGACAGCGTCCTAAGCGCTGCGCCGTTGGCCACTTGGCTACCCGCGCGCAGCCACATCTACACCGAAGGCCCAAATCAACCTGTCGCTCCGCGCGCAGGGTTCTTATGCAGTGGCGACGCACCTCAGTGTATGTACAGCGCCCGGGACCGCGTCGCCAACGAGGAGTGGTTGAACCGAATCGAGCGCGGCGCGGACCGACTGGAGCTCGGATCCGACGCGCGGTCGTTCGCCGCGGATCTGTTTCTCTCGGAGGCCCCCGACGAAGACCGCTCTAAGCGCGCGATCGCGGCTGCGAGCCTCTATGCGGGCGCGTTGATCGCGGGCGAGGAACGATCGCAATCTCGCGTCGCCGACGCGATGGACGTGACCCGGCTCAGCGTCCAACAGCACTGGAAGCCCGTACTAGAAGCCGCGGGGTTCCAACCGCCGTCGTGGTAGCAGAACGACCCAGAAACGGATACAATCAGGCGTCAGACCGTTCTGAATCCTCGCCTATCGGACGCTTCGGGCCGCGACCCTCCCGCTCCGGCGTGACGTTTCCGTGGCGGTCGATTTCGCCCTTGACGATGCGCGTCGAGGAGATGCGCTCGCCGTCCTCTGCGCTGACGTGCTCGACGACCTCGATGTCGAGCGGGTCGTACCCGCGTTCCCGACGGATTTCGTTGATTCGCTCGCCTCCTTCGCGGGTCTCCGGTGACACGATGAGGACGTCGAACTTCTGTTCGGTGGCGATTCCGGTCGGCTCGGTCAGTTTGCGCACCTCGAATTCGCGGTCGTGGGCCGCGGCGAGCGGCTCTAATTCGGCGACGAGATCGTTCTTCCGATCCTCGAACGACCTGACGTAGCGGTCGACGTGGCGGGTTTTCGGAGCGAGTTCGTCGCTCGTCAACCCGACGGTTACGTCGCCTAACTCGAACGCACGCTCGAAGAGCGCGAGGTGGCCGTCGTGGACTGGATCGAACGTCCCGCCCAGCGCGACGTGCATACGCGGCCGAGGTCCTCCCGGGACTTAAACTGGGCGGGTCTCCGTCGAGTACCGGCCGCACCCGACGATGCACGCCACTGCACAGAATTCCGGTGTCAGCCACTTTCGGCGAACACTTTCACCGTTCCGTCGCTCGTGAGTCCCACGTCGATCGGTTCTTCCAGCATATTCTCGCTCGCGACGTCGCCGAGCAGTCCGTAGAGATGCGCGTAGAGTTCGGGCCGGCAGTAGTCGACTTTGAGGCCGGCGTCGTCGCCCTGCGCGTAAATCTGATCGACGATGTCCTCGAAGCACGTCCCAGCTGCGACGGTGAACTGCACCGGCGCGCGCAGCGTCTGGACGAGTTCGAGCGTTCGACGCGCCTTCTCGACGTTCGCCTCTGCGGCGCGTTCGATGGCGCTCACGTTCGCGTCCGTCGTCCCCAACTCCTCGGCGACCTCCCGCTGTGTCTTGCCCCGCTCGCGCCGCTCTAACACCTCGACCTGTCGCTCGGTCAGGACTGTCGAGTCCACGTTGGTCATACGAAGTCAAACAGATCTATTTGAGGTAAGTTTATTGGTTAAACATTAGATTTTGGACTGATGGTCGTCGCACCGCCGACCGGTCGGCGCTCGTTTCTCGCAGGGGCCGCAGCGCTCCTCACCGGGACCGCCGGATGTGCCGGTGTCGTCGGTCGCGACCGGGGATCTACGGCCCCCGTCTCGATACTCGCCGCTGGCAGCCTGAACAACGCGCTCGAAAACGGGCTCCGCTCCAGCGTCGACACGCCCGTACAGATCGAAGCACACGGGTCCGCAGAGGTCGCCCGCCTCGTCGCGGAGGGGCAGAAGGACCCGGACGTCGTCTCCGTCGCCGACGTCGCACTGTTCGACGGCCCGATGCGACCCGACTGGTACGCCGAGTTCGCGACCAACTCCGTCGTCGTCGCCTACAACCCAGACAGCGACGGCGGAGAACGCATCGCCGCCGCCGGCACCGACTCGTGGTACCGCCCGTTGCTCGACGGCGACGTCGCACTCGGGCGGACGGACCCCGACCTCGACCCGCTCGGCTACCGGGCGCTCTTCGTTCTCGAACTCGCGACCGACTACTACGACACGGACCGTGACCTTCGTGACGCGATCCCGAGTCGCGACCAGATCTACCCCGAAACGCAACTCGTCAGCCAGTTCGAGACCGGCTCGATCGACGCCGCGATCGCCTACCGGAATATGGCGGTGGAACGCGGCTACGACTACGTCGAGCTCCCGGCCGCGATCGACCTCAGCGATCCCTCCTACGCCGAACAGTACGCGAACGCGACCTACGAACTCCCGAGCGGCAAGGTCGTCGAGGGCGGCCTCATCAGCTACGGTGCGACGCTCCGAAGCCGGGCGTCGGCCGCCGCCGACGTCTTTCAGACCCACACGACCGGACCGTACCTCTCGGAGTTCGGCTTCGTGATCCCCGACGACTACCCCACCTACACCGGCAATGTTCCCAGCGAAATCGCGAACTGACTCCGGCCTCGGACGGTTCGACTGGCTGTCGATCACGTTCGTGCTCGGCGCGGTCCTGCTCTGTTATTACCTCCTGCCGCTGGTCTCGCTCGTCGTCAGCCAGCCGCCCGACGTGGTGCTGCGCCGCATCACCCAGCCGGACGTCATCTCGGCGACGACGACCTCGGTAGTCTCCGCGAGCACGAGCGCCCTCGTCGCGACGGTGTTCGGTCTCCCGCTCGCGTACTGGCTCGCGCGCGCCGATGGGCAGATCAAGACGGTGGTGACTGCGCTCGTCGTACTCCCGCTCGTCCTGCCCCCGATCGTCAGCGGGATGGTGTTGCTGACGATCGTCGGCCCGGAGACGCTCGTGGGACGGCTGGCGGCCGCAAACGGATTACCGCTGACTCGATCGGTCGCGGGCGTCGTGCTCGCGCAGACGTTCGTGTCGTCGCCGTTCGTCGTCGTCACGGCGAAAGCGGCCTTCGAGAGCGTCGATCGGAGCCTGGAGTACGCCTCTCGGTCGCTCGGCAAGAGCCGCTTTACGACGTTCCGACGGGTCACGCTCCCGCTCGCGTGGCCGGGCATTCTCGCGGGGGTCACGCTGGCGTTCGCGCGTTCGATCGGCGAGTTCGGCGCGACGATTATGCTCGCGTACTACCCGCGGACGATGCCGGTGCAGATCTGGGTCTCGTTCACCACGCTCGGCCTGGACAACGCCTTCCCCGCGGCAGTCGTGCTGGTCGGCATCGCGGTCGCGACGCTCGTCGTCCTCAACGCCCTCGGACAGAACCCCCTGGAGTGATCGATGCTCGAACTATCCAATCTCACGAAGACGTACGCTGGCTTCGAGTTCGGCCCCGTAGACGCGACGGTGGACGACGAAGTTCTCGCGGTTCTCGGTCCCTCTGGCAGCGGGAAGACGACGCTCCTGTCGGTGATCGCGGGGATCGTCGCGCCCGACTCGGGGTCCGTCTCACTGAACGGCCGAGCACTGGGCGGGCGATCGCTCGAAGACCGCCGGACAGGGCTGGTCTTTCAGGACGGGGCGCTGTTCCCGCATCTGACCGCCCGCGAGAACATCGGCTACGCGGCCACGAGTGACGATCGGATCGACGAACTCGCGACCCTGCTCGAAATCCGGGACGTCCTCGACCGCAGGCCGGCGACGCTCTCCGGCGGCGAGAAACAGCGCGTCGCGCTCGCACGCACTCTGGCGGCCGACCCGGACGCACTGCTCCTCGACGAACCGCTTTCGAGCCTCGATGCGCCCATCCGCCGTCGACTGCGAAGCGAACTCCACGCGCTGTTCGACTCGCTGGATATTCCGGTGGTGTACGTGACGCACGACCAACGGACGGCGACGGCGCTGGGCGACCGCATCGCGATCTTCCGTGACGGTACGATCGAACAGATCGGCCCGCCGTCGACCGTGCTTCGAGAACCGGAGACGAGGTTCGTCGCGACGTTCACGGGGAACGAGAACCTCTTCGAGGGCGTCGCCGCCGGCGACGCGACGGTTCGCGTCGGCGATATCGAACTCCGCACGAACGAACATATCCCGGCCGAGTCGGCCGTAACCGTCTGTCTGCACCCCTCCCGAATCCGACTCTGTGATCCGAGCGCCCGTCCAGCCGACGGCTCAGCGGTCCACCCGACGAACGTGATTCGGGGGACTGTCGACGACTGGCTGAACGAAGGGACGGAATATCGTGTCCACGTGAATGCCGCCGGGACGTCGCTCGCGCTGGTGACGACCGTTCGTCCGCCTGCCTTCGATCACTTAGCGATCGACGCCGGCGCTCCCGTCCAAGTGGCGATTCCGCCGCAAGCCATCCATCTGATCCCACACGCCGACGCCGAGTTTTGATATAGCAACATACAATTTACGTGTGCTCGTTCAGACGACGCCCCCAGTCAGTACAGCGAGTAGATGTGCCGTTCATAGGTCTCGCGGACACGATCACCCCAGTTGTGGGTGTAGGTGTCGATGATGTCGCCCCCGACGTCGCCCCGGAGGTATTTGACGATTCCCCGGTCGCCGGTCCGATCGCGGAGATGCGTCGTGAAGAAGTGCCGAAAGTAGTGTGGGGTGACGTTCTCTTCGGCACCGCCGCCGGAACGGTGCCAGCCGGCGTCGCTCGCGTGTCCTTCGATCAGATGGTGCACCATATCGGGTGTTAGTCGACTCCCCCAGCTACCCGAAGTACTGACGAACAACGGTTCTGCAGGCGAACGCGCCGCCGGACGGATCGCCAGCCAGCGACGCAGCGCGACTTCGAGTTCGTCGTCGACGGGGATCACCGTCGACCGCTTCCGCTTGTTCGACGCGGTGCGCTCCTCGCCGGCGACGACGGCTCCGGCCGCGGGCTCGGCCGCGACGTAGAGCGACGGTCCACGGCCGTCGAGCTGCGGCCGCGACGTTACGATTCCGTTCGATACACCGTCGATCGGTGTGTCGTCGCCGAGCGCCAGGTCGCGGAGGTCGAGATTACAGAGTTCCCCCACGCGCATTCCAGTCTTGAGAAGCGTTGTGACGACCGCGTGATCGAGGGGGTGCGTGACCGTGGCAAGAAAGTCCCGCATATCGGGGAGTGAAATCTCCCGCCGCGAGGGGTTCGTGTCGATCCGCTCGTCCATCTCCTCGATTACGAGCGTCATCGGATTGGACTCGAACGCGCCGACCTGCGCGAGATACGCGTAGAATCGGTGGAGGTAGGAGGCGTACGTCGCGATCGTGCTGTCGGCGACGTCCGACCGCCGGAGCGAGTGGATCCACGCCATACAGTCGCGATGTGTCGCCTCGGCGACCGAGGTCCGTGATCCGCTCGGAGTCGTCGACGGATCGCTCAGGAAAGCCTCGAACCGACGGAGGACGCGCTCGTAGGCGTCTCGGGTCCGTTCTGACTTTCCGTGGTACGTCATATCCTGCAGGAAGTACGCGATCGGATCTTCGAGAGCCTCGCCCTCGGCGGTCTCAGCGCTCATGTTGCTCCTCCGTCGCGCCGGGTGCGAGAGCGTAGCCGCCGCGCCGTCCGCTGTATCGCACGGCGTTCGACGCCTGTAACTCCTGGAGCGTCTCGTCGAGACGGCTCTCGATGTCGTCTGTCAGCGCCGCGAGGAGTTCGTCCCACGAGAGGTACTCGGAAGACGAGAGGACGTCGAGGACGCGGCGCTCGAAGTCGTCTTCGACGCCCTGTGCTGCTGGGACGTTCTCGGCCTGTGACCCCTGGGGTTCGGGCACTCCGTTTGCCCCTTCACCGGGTTCTTCAGATCCGGGCCCGTCGGGAATCTCGAAGTCGCGGCGGCCTGCCTGCACCATCGTCCGAACGAACTCGCTTTGGCTCATCCCCAACTGCTCTGCGTGTTCTTTCCAGCGCTCTTTCTGATACGTGGGAACGTACGTCATTACCGTCGCCCGCTCGGTGTCGACTTCCTCGGCAGCCATACCACTCCCTGCGTTCGCCCCCCACTTCACTTTACTGTAGATACCAGAATAAGAGAGATTAGATGTATTTCTGGGTGTTTCTTTCCGGGGCTATGGCCTTATTATTTGTATTTATACATTCTCCAATCAACGGTATGATTATACTCACACACCTAAGAATTGACGTTCGTTATGGGTCATATTTCTCGGGGGAAGGTCGCTTCCAGCAGAGACGGCCCAGGATCTGAAATTCTTGTTTTTCTGGTGCCAACAGAAAAGGCCCGCACAGTCACTCGGATGCGCCGATCGGCCCCGAAATCTGAATGGGTATCTTCGGCCCGCTACCCCCAGTGTCGCTGCCGAAGATAGGTCTCCCGAGTCCGATTCGATATACCGACCAGATGCTGATGTGACTGTATCGTGCTAGTGTTCTAGTCGAATATTCGAGTCAGTCGAAGTGGTGTTGACTTCGAGACCTCGGAGACGTCGTTGCGTGGACGCACATACTATCTGCTTCGGACGTTCGACAGCGGGACTAATTCTCGGCACGTGGCGAGCACCGAGGACCAACTGTGCCCCTTAGACCTCTCCACACAACCGCGCTATCGATAACCGAAACGCGCAACTGCTGCACCGTTCGTTCGATAGACTAGGGACGTGCTACCTCGGTAGAAACAAGCGGTCGCCGTGACCGGTATACCTGCCCTCGACGACGACGTACTCCGAGTACGACGGTTCGAGAACGTCCCGTCATCCTGCTGAATCGTCCACTTCTCTACTCCCTGGTAGTCGGACTCTCACCGGCAAAGCGTGAAACACCGCACAGTGGTCGTGAGGACCTGACCGGACTGTCTCGCCTTCCTATACGCACCGCCTCGATAGCAAACAAGCGGTACGTAACAGCCACCCTGTGAACGAGAGATCGGATCGTAGTCAGGGGTATCTTTGATGGCTGTGTGTCGTGTTGTGTGCTCGATCCTACTCCAAGCGGCGTCGCCTCTGAGCGGTCGGACGCTCCACTGTCTTACGGCACTCCGCGCGTTTCTGGCCATCCTATCGGCCTGAAAGGAACCTCGTACGTACGCTCGACGTACACGCTCAGGAGCCCTTTCCGTACCGACTGCGCCTCTATCAGAGCGAAAGAAGAATGAACGAAGGCTGATGCCGACGAACGGTCTCCCTACGGGCTCTTTGCATCCTGGACATCGGTGCGATGCAACTACGCTACGCGCAGGCCACGCGCTACGCGGGAGAGCAACTCCTCTGTAGCCTCCCGGGTTCACGCCTGTCCGCACACAGAGAATTGAGTGACTTTCATAACTAGATCTCGCACAATCTGTCCGTATTCTGGGACAATTGTCAATTAGTTCACAGTATTCGCGTCTGTGCCCGAACGTATAAATCTTATTCCGCTATATCAATATCTTGCCGACGCCCTCATTCGGCAGATCGGTTATGATCGTCTGCTAGATTGGCTAATCGTCATCTGCTGGGATGTCGCGTCTCGGCTGTCCGCGATCGACGACGCCGTCGGTCCACGTCCCACGGAGGAAGTACGCACCCGAGAGCAGCACCATCAGGACGTTCGCTACGGCGATGCCGTACCAGACGCCTGTGGCACCCATATCGAACCAAGCTAAAAGAGCGTACGCCGGCGGGATGCGGAGTAAAATGAGCCCGACGATCCCGAAGATCATCGCCAGTCGGGTGCTCCCACTCCCACGGTAGGCACCTTGGATGACGTAGAACACCCCGAGGAAGACGTACGTGACGCCGACGATCCGGAGGTACTCCGCGCCCGCAGCGACGACAGCGGCGGCCTCCGCACCCGTGATGAAGATTCCGACGATCGCGGCCGCGTTGAGGTAGACGAGAACCGAGACCCCGACGAGCACGCCGGCGGTGATCCCGGCGCTCGCGAAGACGGCCCGCTTCGCCCGGTCGGCCTGCTTCGCCCCCAAGTTCTGTCCGACGACCGTCTCCGTCCCGCGTGCGAGGCCGAGTGCGGGGAGGACGACGAGAGAGGTGACGCGGGTTCCGATCCCGAAGGCGGCGACGGCCTCTGCGCCCGCGAGCGCGACGAGTGCCGTGACGACTGTCACACCTAGCGACTGCGTGCTCATCTCGACGCTCGCGGGTGCACCGATCCGGAAGATCTTGCTCACCGTCTCGCGCGTCGGCACGAAGTCCTGCGGCGTGAGGTGGATCCCGACGCGGCCCGAGAGCAACAGCGCGAACGCGATCACGGCTCCGACACCGCGGGAGGCGATGGTTGCGATCGCGGCACCCTGAACGCCGTACCCGGCGAACCCCGTCGCAGCGTAGAGGTCCGCCTGAAGCGTGGTGAGACCGGCGACCTCGAACAGGAGGTTGCTCTGGAATCCGAGGATGAGAAACGGGTCGATGACGACGTTGAGCACGACGCCGAGGAGCATCAGATACAGCGGGGTGCGCGTGTCGCCCCAACCCTGCAGCAGCGACTGAAAGATGAAGAACCCGAAGACGAACGGGATCCCGAGAAACATCGTCCGCGTGTACGTGACCGAGAGCGCGAACACCTCGGTCCCGCGCGTCGCCCCGATCAACTGGAGCAGCCAAGGCGCCAGCGCGTAGCCGATGATCGAGAACACGACGGAGAGACCGATCACGAACGCGATGGTCTGTCCGGCGACTGCGTTGATGCGGTCGAGGTTGCCCGCGCCCTTGTTCTGTGCGACCAGCACCGTCCCGGCGACTGTGAAGCCCGCCGCGAGCGTGATGATGAGAAACACGATCGCCCACGAAAACGAGAGCGCACTGACCGCGTCCTGTCCGAGTCGTCCGACCCAGAACGTGTCTGCGAGGTTGTACGCCACCTGCAGCATATTGGTGAGGACGATCGGCAGTGAGAGGACGAAAAGCGGCTTGATCAGGGGGCCGTCCGTGACGTTCACTGCACGGTTCGCTCCGGGACCTCCGCTCATCGTCTCACCAACGCCGTTCGGCGGCGCACCGTCGCACGGTTGCGCATCGATCGCGTACGGTCGGCGAAACCGCTCTTACTGCAGACGGGAGGCGCGAGCAGATTGATTCTTCGCACGTGTCCCCGAGAAAATCGAGACGCGAACTGGCGGACGACACTGAGACGAAATACTCGCTCAGCGAGTATAGCGGTTCCGTTCGGTGAGGAGCTATCGCTCGTACAGCCGGCTTCAGTCGTCGTCGCGGAACCGCTTGCGCAGCAGATACGCCGCGATCCCGACCACGAACGCGACGCCGACGTTCGTCACGACGCCGAGGACGCCGATGCTGACCGTGAGCGAGAGCGAGTCGGTTTCGAGGCCCGCGCGGCCGAGTTCGACGGCGATCACCGCGAGGACGACCCCGAGCATCGCCAGGGGGAACGCCGCGACTGCGCCTACCGCGACGACGGCCGCCAGCGCGTAGAGAATCCCGAGGATGAGATTTGCACCCGCCGTCCGCGCGCCGAAGGCGTACTTGCCCGCAACGCCACCGCTGCCGTGACACATCGGCATCGCACCCAGCGGAACCGCGAGGAGGTTCATCGCGCCCATACTGCTCGCGAGGTCGTCGGCAGAGACGTCCGCGTCGTAGTAATCCGAGAGCAGAAGCGACGTTGCGACGGCCGCGTTGCCGACGGTCATCGCCAACTGCGCGACAGTCGCGCCGATCGAATCCGACGAGAGTCCCGCCGAACTCGGCAGGGCGAGCGCGGCGGTCGGAAGGTGCGGGTCCGGGAGCCCGGTCTGTCCCAGCCCGATGCCGATGCCCACCGCGAGTACGGCCAGCGTGCTCGCCCGTCGCTGACCGATCGCGACGCTGATCCCGACGACGGCGAGTGCGAGGAGCGCGTACCAGACGCCGTCGAGGCTCAACCGGACTCCCGTTTCGAGGAGCACGAGCCCGACGGCCAACTGGACGCCACGAATCACTGGCTGGCCGACGTACCGTTCGATTCGCGCGAGCGTCCCAGTCGCGCCGACAGCGAGGAGTAGAACGCCGGCGAGGAGCCCGGCGACCACCAGTTCCGACGTCGTCAGCGAACCGGCGATGACGAGCGCCGCGAGCGCCTTCATCGGCTCGACCGAGATCGGGAGCCCGTAGTGGAGCCCCCAGACGACCTGAAAGACCGCAAAGCCGAGCAGGAGCCGTGAAAGCGAGAGGTCCGTGAGCGCCGCGGCGGCGACGACGACTGGGAGAACAGTAACTGAATCTCCTAACGCCCCCGTGAGTTCGTTTCGGGAGAAATCGAGCCGGCCACTGTACCGACCCCGGGCGAAGACGTCCATCACTTCGACAGAGTCCCTCGGGAGATATAACGTCTGGGTACGCTATTATGGTGCGAGAAGAACTACAGAGGTCATTTATCCGATCGTTCTTCTCATCACTCAAATTGACAGATACGATAGAAGATGGGTCACCGAAGTCCGTTCGAACAAACTCGCCGACCCTACCGATAGTTTCGGTACGAACAAAGCGTAACCACTTCTAGTTATATCGTAGTCAAGAAATGGCTCAGTCTGAGCAACCAAGACCAGTCAGTCTGTAACTACGTCGAGATACCGCGCGTCGCAGTCGCCTTGAACGAGGCGACCACGTCGCTGCCGGGTTCGAGTCCGAGTTTTGCGCGACTGTCCTCGGTGACGAGCGCCAAAAGCGGTTCGTCGGCACCGATGTCGATCGCGATGCGAGCGATGCGTTCCCCAGATTCGATGCTCTCGATGGTCCCGAGAAACCGATTCCGAGCGCTCGTATGCTCGGGGACCGGCGTGTCCTCGGGATCAGTCAGCGTCACCGCGTCCGCCCGGAGCGACAACTGCACGTCGCCGTCGCCTTCGGGGACGAGCGCCCGTACGTTGCCGGCGTCGGTTTCGACAGTCACTAGTTCGCCGTCTCGCTCGACGACAGTCCCCGCGAGGACGGTCTCAGCGATGTCTGCGACGCCCTCGAAACCCGTCCGCGTGCGCTCGAACGCGGCGAGCAGTTCCCTGGCCGTGTCCGTGAGTTCGCTTCCGCCGCCACCTGAACCGCCCCGCCGCCGTTCGACGAGTGACCCGAACGCCTCTTCGAGTTCGACGATGCGACGCTGGGCGTGCGCGTACGACCGTCCCAGGGCATCGGCTGCGTTGTTGAGCGACCCTTCCCGATCGATCGCCCGCAACAGGGCGACGTCGCGTGAATCGAGGGTCACCCCGTCGCTGCCGATGTACGTGTCGAACGAAGGACGGACGTCCATACCATCCGGTACGTGTTAGCGAGCAAAAGCGTTATGTCTCCCCTGAGAGAACGATGGTTGTATCTATGTCGGAACAACGTTCGACCGCGGACGACGTAGGACGATCTCGTTTCAGTGGGGCGACCTCTCGACGATCGTTCCTCAAGATTGGCGCCGTTGTGGGAGTCACGGGGCTCGCCGGCTGTTCGCAGAGCTCCGGCGGTGAGCAGAGTCAGCAGGCACAAGCAGGCGTGTCAGGTGAAACGCTCACGTTGACGACGACGACGAGCACATACGACACGGGACTCTTGGACGCAATCCATCCGGACTTTGAGGAGATGTACGGTGTGACCGTGGACGCGGTCGCCCAAGGGACCGGCGCGGCGCTGGAGTCCGCCCGTAACGGCGACTCCGACGTGGTGATGGTCCACGCCCGGGGCCTCGAAGACGAATTTATGCGCAACGGATACGGGATCAACCGACGAGACCTGATGTTCAACGACTTCGTTATCGTCGGCCCCGAGAGCGACCCGGCGGGGATCCAGGGAATGGGCTCGGCGACCGACGCGCTCACGACGATCGCCGAGGCGGAGGCGGCGTTCGTCTCCCGCGGGGACAACTCCGGGACGCACACGAAAGAGCTCAATCTCTGGGAAGCCGCTGGCACCGATCCCGGTGGCGACTGGTATCAGGAGACGGGCACCGGGATGGGCGAGGCGCTGAACGTCGCTAATCAGCAGGGTGCTTACACGCTCTCGGACCGTGGGACCTTCATCTCACAGCGTTCGGAGATCGATCTTACTATCCTCGTACAGGGACCGATCGAGGGTGGGCCGGAGATCCTCGCGAACCCCTACGGCATTATGGCAGTGAATCCCGGCGTTCACGACAATGCAAACTACGACCTCGCGATGGCCTACATCGGATGGATCACGAGCCCCGGTGCTCAGAACGCCATCTCCGAGTACACGATGAACGAAGAGCAACTGTTCTTCCCGGAGGCCGTCTCCGAAGATCCCGACTTCCAGCAGTACGTTCCGGAAGGCTGGAGTAGCAACTCGTCTGACGAGTGAGCGTGTCGCTCGAACCGGCTCTACTATCTCCGGCGGTCGTCGACCTTCCCTTCCGGGAGGGATACGTCCGGAGCATCATCTACGTCTCGCTGTACGTAAGCGGAATTGCGGTGGCGTTGAGTACGCTCTTTAGCATCCCTGTCGCCATCGTGATGGGTTTCACCGACTTCCCGGGCAAGCAGTTCGTCAAGTCGGTCATCAATACAGGGATGGGCTTTCCGAGCGTCGTCGTCGGTCTGTTGGTCCTCTTTGTCGTCTCCAATCAGGGACCGCTCGGCTCGCTCGAACTGATCTTCACCAAGGAGGCGATGATTATCTCGCAGTTCGTGCTCGCGACGCCGCCGATCACGGCGATCAGTCTCGCGGCCATCTCCGGTGTGAGCGAGAACGTCCGCGACGCCGCCCGCGCACTCGGGGGCACGCGTCTCGACGTCGCGCTCGTCGTGATCAAAGAGGCCCGATACGGCATCGCAACGGCTATTCTCGCGGGATTCGGGCGTGCGATCAGCGAGGTCGGGTCCGTTCTCATCGTCGGCGGAAACATCACGAGCGCGAGCGGCATCTCCCAGACCAGAACGCTGACGACCGCGATCCAACTCGAAGCCCGCCAGGGCCAGTACGACACTGCGATGGTCCTCGGCGCGGTCCTCCTGGCGCTCGTCCTGACAGTGAACGCTGTCGTCGTTCGATTCGGCGACGAGGGATCGGTGAACCGATGATCGAACTCTCGAACGTTTCACAAGCTTATGGCGACGAGACCGTCGTCGAAGACGTCACGCTCTCGGTCGAACCGGGCGAAGTCGTCGCGATTATCGGCCCGTCGGGCGTCGGCAAGACGACACTCCTCCGTCTCTTGGGGCTGTTCACCAGACCGACTGCGGGAACAGTCGAACTGGACGGCCAACCGGTGTGGTCGGCCGACGAAGACGAACGACTGCAGCTCCGACGCCGGGTCGGAACGGTGTTTCAGGAGGCGAGTCTGTTCGACGCCAGCGTGGCCCGAAACGTGGAGTACGGACTCCGAGTGCGTCAACCCTGGGACGATCGGCTTCGCGACACGCTGTGGTCAATCGTCGGCTCGAACGGAACGCCGGAGGCGGTGAAGCGATCCCTCGATGTGGTGGGTCTGAGTGACAAACTCGATCAGCAGGCCCGTTCGCTGTCGGGTGGGGAAGCCCAGCGCGTTTCCTTCGCACGGGCGTTAGCTTACGATCCATCGTATCTCCTCCTCGACGAGCCGACTTCGGATCTCGATCCGCGGAACACGGGCGTGATCGAGGAGGCGATTGTGGAAGCCCGAGATCAAGGTATCGGCGTCGTCGTCGCGACCCACGATATGCACCAGGCCGAACGCATCGCCGGTCGAGTCGGAGTGTTGCTCGGCGACGGGTTCACCGAGATCGGTCCCACTGAGACGATCTTCGAGAACCCGACGGACGATCGCACTCGGCAGTTCATCTCCGGCGAACTCGTGTACTGATCGCCTGCATCCCTGCTGACCTCAGCCGTCTCCGACGGCGGCCCTCCACACTACGTTCGCTTATACCGGCTCGATCAACTCTGCGGCGTCGTTCGCGGGACTGTTCACGCGCGTCGAGACCGGATACGCCTCCCACTCGTCAGCCGGATACGGATCGAGCAGGTCGGCCGCTTCCTCGACGTCGCCGTGGAGCCAGGTTTCCTCCTCGTCGCGGTCGAGGACGACAGCCATCCGGTGATGGAGGTCGGCGACGACGTCGTTCGGTTCGGTCGTGACGATGGTGAACGATTCGACAGCGTCGTCGCCGTCGGACTCGGCGCTGCTCCCGCCGCCGAAATCGCCCAATCCAGTCTGGGTGTGTGACGGCTCCCAGCGCTCCCACAGCCCCGCCATCGCGAACGGCCGGTCGTCGGCGAACGCGACCCGGTAAGGCTGCTTCGCGTCATCTTCCTGCACCCATTCGTAGAACCCGTCGGCGGGGATGAGACACCGGCGACGCTGGTATGCTGCCTCGAAACTGGGCTTCTCCGCGAGCGTCTCCGCGCGCGCGTTGATCAGATCGTTGCCGAGGCCCTCGTCGTCGGCCCACGAGGGTATCAAGCCCCATTTGAACTGCTGAAAGCGATCCGGATCGTCGTTGGTGATGACCGGAAGCGACTGCCCGGGCGCGCAGTTGTACCGCGGTTCCGGCGGCTCTGCGAACGTCGCGTCGAAGCGCGACGCCAGTTCCTCGGCGGGGGTAAAGAGCGTGTAACGACCGCACATACGCGTCGATGGGTGCGAGCCCCCAAAACGACCCCGGCCGTGTCGCCGCCGTTTCTGCGTTCCCACTGGCGCACCGGCCGCTGGCCCTCGAAGGGTTTAGGCGCCCGCCGCTCTCTCACCCGAGTATGCGTATCGAGAACAGTTTCGTCCCCGCGATCGGGGTCGGCGCGAAGCGCGAGCGCTCGCTGTGGGAGTCCGGCATCCTCACCTGGGAAGAGTTCGACCCCGCACGCGCGCCGCTCGGCGAGAAGACGGGCGAACGAGTGGAGTCGTTCGTCGCTGAGGCGCTGGAACGACTCGACGACGGCGACGTGCGCTACTTCGGCGAGCAGTTCCCCTCCGGAGAGACCTGGCGGTTCTACGAGAACTTCCGCGACGACGCGCTCTTTTTCGACATCGAGACCACCGGCCTCGACTCCAGTCGGGAGAACGTCACCACCGTCTCGTTCACGCAGGGCGGCGAGACGACGACGCTCGTCCGCGGCGAGGACCTGACAGCCGCGGCGCTTCGCGAGCAGTTCCGCGACGCCCCGCTCGTCGTCTCGTTCAACGGCAAGCAGTTCGACGTCCCCTTCCTCGAAGACAACTTCGAGCTCGCGGTCGACGCGCCCCACCTCGACCTGATGTACTCCTGCCGTCGGATCGACCTGACGGGCGGCTTGAAGTCGATCGAAAAGCAGATCGGGATCGATCGGGACCGGCCTGATCTCTCCGGCCGCGACGCGGTCCGCCTGTGGTATCAGTACGAACGCGACGGCGACGGCGACGCCCTCGACACGCTCGTCTCGTACAACCGCGACGACACCGAGAACCTCCAGAACCTCGCCGACGTCGTCGCCCGCCGTCTGCACGACGACTCGCTCGGGGCTGTTGCGGACGAGGTACCCGGAATCCCGGATCCGCTCGCGTAGCTCTTTTTCCTCGCTCTCCAGCGCTGTTTTTGGCGAACCTAAAAGTACAAATACTCCGGACTGATACGACCGGTAATGAGCGAGTACACCTTCGACGATCTCGCGGTCGTGATGGGAACCTACAACGAGGAGGAAGCGATCGACACAGTGCTTTCGGACATCGAGGAGATCACCGACGGGCGCGCGGAAGTCGTCTGCGTCGACAGTTCGAGCGACCGAACACCCGAAATCGCCCGCGAGCACGGCGCGACTGTGATCGAACAGCCGCCGATGGGGTACGGCTACGCCGTCCGCGAGGCGGTTCTCACGCCGGACCGTCCGGTCGTCGTCACGACCGACTGCGACGACACCTATCCGATGGAACGGCTCCCGCAGTTTCTGGACCTGATCAACGAAGGCTACGACGTCGTCTCCGGCGACCGCCTGTACTACGGCGCCGAGGCGATGCCCGGCCTCAACCGCCTCGGAAACGCTGCGTTCGCGGTTCTCGCGTCGGTACTGATGGGCGAGCGCGTCCACGACACCACGACCGGGATGCGCGCCTATCGCCGAGAGCTCCTCCACGAGATCGAGTGGACCGAAAACACGGGGCTCTCTGCGGAACTGCTGATGCGACCGCTGATGCGCGGCTACGAGATTCGCGAGGAACCGATCCCGTACCGCGAGCGCGCCGGCGAGACGAAACTCGATCCGTTCGGCGGCGGCGCGGCCATCGCGAAATCGATCGTGAAAGTGGCGCTCGAAGAGCGATTCGGGTGAGAACGAGGCGGCGGAGCGGTCGCGTCGCGGTCGCGAGAGAGTCGACGGACCTACTCTGCCCGGAGAATGTCGGCGATCCGTCGCGGCTCGCCGCTCAGAGAGGGGCTCTCCTCGACGATCTGCAGCACTTCGTGGTCCGTCACGTCGGGGTAGGACTTTTCGGTCGCCTCCTCGATCAGTTCCTTCTCTAGGCGGAATTCCGTCCCTTCGTAGACGACGTCGACGCCCTCCTCATCGAACGAGAGTACAGTCATAGCTCCCCGTAGTCGGTCCCGGAGTAAAAGCCCATCAGTCCGGCGGAGAGAAACCGACCCGCTCGTCGGACGATCGTCTGACGCGCCGTTTATTATGCCGGGTGTGTTGATGCGGAGTGTGGCATTCGGTCAGGACCCGTTCGACGCGCTGGAGATCCCCGACGGCACGACCGTCGAGGAGCACGATCTCGTTACCGACGGGGACATCGTGGTCGGCGGGCAGAGCACCGTCGAGTTCGGCGTCAGAGGCCGGAACGTCCTCGCGGGCGAGCGCGTCACCTTCGGCGGCGACATCGAGGCCGAGGGCGACTGCCGCCTCGACGTCTGGTGTGACGTCGCCGGCAACGTCCTCGTCGGCGAGGACGCCTACCTCGGCGAACGCGTCCACGTCAGCGGCCGGCTGATCGTCTCCGGCGACCTGGACATCGGCGACGACGTCGACATCGAGGAGGGGTTCGAGGCCAACGGCTGGATCGTCATCCGGAACCCGGTCCCGACGCTCGTCTTCTACTTCGTCGTCCTTTCGCAACTCCTTCGTCTCGGTGAGAACGAGGCGGCCGACGAACTCGCGGACGCGCTCTCCGGCGACAGCGAAGACGATCCGCTCGTGATCCCGCGCGGCTCGACCGTCTCCGACGACGCCTGGCAGGCGTCGACCCCCGCGACGATCGGCGACGGGTGCCGACTCCACGGCAACGTCCGCGCGGAGACGATCACGGTCGGGGAAGACAACAACATCTTCGGGAGTCTGCGCGCCCGCGGGGACATCACCGTCGGCGAGGGAACGCGCGTCCACGGCGACGTGACGACCCGCGACGGGACCGTCACGATCGCCGACGACGCTCGCGTCCTCGGTGACGTCTCCTGCTCCGATCTCGAGCTCCACGACGGCGGCGACGTCGACGGGACGATCCGCGCGGCGGGCGATATGCGACTGATCCGCTCGGACGGTTCCCGCGACGCCGAATAGTCGGCGCTCGCCGCGTTTCTACCCTCCTACGACTGACATTCTGACCCACCGATCGAAACTCAAACACCCCTTTGTGCCACCGGCGCGCCTTTCCGTCGGTCTGTCGTACTCGAACTCGATATGGCATCGAGACGAACACTCGCGCTCGTCGCGCTCGTCGCGCTCGTCGCGCTCGCCGGGTGCGGCGCGTCGACCGGCGGCGGCAGCGACGGCGGTGCGGGCGGAGGACTCGAACAGGCGACGGAGATCGCAGCCGACACCGGCGCTCGGGCGACAGGCACGCCCGCAGCGACCGGAGAACCCGAAGAGGCTGGCAGCGGCGCGTCGGACGACGTCTCGATGCCGACCGACCGCGCGATAATCCGCACGGGCACCGTCGTCGTCGAAGTCGAGGACTTCGGGGCCGCGCAGTCGAACCTCACTACGACTGTCGAGGGCTACGGCGGCTACGTCAGCGATACCCGACAGGACCGCAGACAGATCGGCAACGAGACGTGGATCCGCGGCGAGATGGTGCTCCGCGTGCCGAGCGAGAACTTCGACGCGCTCGTCGCGGACTCGCAGGGACTCGGCGAGGTGCAGTCCGTCGAGGTGAACTCCCGCGACGTCACTGACCAACTCGTCGATATCGAGGCCCGCCTCGAAAATCTCCGCGCCGAGCGCGACCGCCTCCGGGAACTCTACCAGCAGGCGAACGACACCGACGACGTCCTCGCCGTGCAGCGCGAACTCTCGGACGTGCAGGGCGAGATCGAGCGCCTGGAAGCGCGACAGCAGAATCTCCAGCGCCAGGTCGCGTACTCGACGCTGACCGTACGGCTCGAAGAACCCCGCCCGACGCCGAACCGCGTCGCACCCGACCGCTGGTACGATACGCCCGTGCTGTCGGCGTTTATGCAGTCGGTCGACGGCGTCGTCCTCGTTGCCCGCGCGCTCGTCGTCGGCTTCGCCTTCGCACTGCCGTACCTGATCGCGTTCGCGCTGCCGGTCCTCGTCGTCGCCGGCCTTCTCTGGCGGTTCGGGCGCCGCTATCTGGCGACAGGATCGTAAGCGACGGGCCGCGACAGAACGGGGTTAAGAGTCGCTTTCGCCGGTGCTCACGGTGACCTGTGCCTCACGGAGGACCGACCCGGCCATCTCGTAGCCCGGCTGGTAGACGTCGACGACCGTTCCCTCGGGCTGTTCGTCGTCGACGCGCATCATCACTTCGTGGCGCATCGGGTCGACTGCCTCGCCGGGTGCGGGGTCGATCGTCGTCACGTTCTCGTCTTCGAGGATGCGGTCGAACTCTTCGAGCGTCGATTCGATGCCCGGCCGGATGTCGGCGTCCTCGTCTTGGTCGAGCGCGCGGACGAGGTTGTCGCGAACGCTGACAACGCGACCGACGAAGTCCTCGGTCGCGCGCTCTTGAATCTCCTCTTCGCGCTTTTTCGCGCGCTTCTTGTAGTTCTTGAAGTCCGCCTTCGAGCGCTTCAGCGCGCTTTCGAGCTCCTCGATACGCTCGATTTTCGCTTCGAGGTCGGACTCGGCTTCGGCGACCCGCGACTCCAGCGCCGCCACCTCGTCGGCGAGGTCGTCGTCGTAGTCGGCGACGCGCGAGGCGACGTCAGGAATCTCCGCGTCGGCCGCGGCCTCGGCGGCCCCGCTGTCGGCTTCGACTTCGCCGTTCGCTGCGGCGGCGTCCGCGTCGACGGATTCGTGTTCTGCCTCGGCGTTCTCGGCGTCGGACGCGGCCGCACGACTCTCGGGGGACTCGTCGCTCATACCCGGAGGGAGTAGTCGGCGAGCCTTAAACGTGTAGAAAGGGTGCGAACTGGCCGCGGCGCCGAAGGGCTGGTCGCTACTGGTACATTCCGATCGGGCGCGCCTGCGTGCTCTCCTCGCCGGCTTCCTGCATCCGCTTTGCGAGGCGGTCTTTGGCCTGCCGGATCTGCTCGGCGCGCTCGACGAGGTCCTCGACGGGGACGTCGAGGCCGGTGAGTGGCTCGATCCCCTCCTTGATCAGCACGCGCGCGGCCTCCGGGTCGGGGAACCGCGGATCCGACTCGACGACGAGGCCGACGGCTGTCCGACCCGACTCGACGGCGTTGCTCAGGAGGACGCCGGTTGGGCCGGAGACGAGGCCGGTCTCGTGGGGGGCTTCGATCCCGACGTCGGCCACGATGTCGACTCCCGCGCCCGTCCCGAGGCCGTAGAGCGACGGCACGGTCCCTTCCTTCTCGCGGGGGATCCCCGAGAGATACAGCGGCGTCACCGAGAGGTCGTCGAACCAGCCGGCGAGGCAATCGGCGAGTTCGCCTGCGGCGTCCGGGCGGACGGGCACGTCGCTCTGGAGGACCAGCAGATCGCGGTCCTCGTCGGCGTAGATGCGGACCGGTGGCTGGAGTTCGGCGTCGTTCTCGCGGTAGACGGCGACTTCGGGGATGCCGTCGCAGTAGACGTTGGCGTAGTGCGTCATCTCGAACTCCTCGACGAGGTGGTCGGCAGCGATCTTCCCGACGAGTCCGACCCCGGGGAAGCCCTCTACCATCGACGGTTCCGACAGCGACACGTCGTCTGTGAGCACGGAAATTCGAGCCATACTCACTCAGACGACCGGGCTGGTGGTAAAACCGCTGGGAGATTGCGACTGTGACGCCAGGCGGCAGTAGTAATTGCATTTCGTCAACGCTTTGGGACGAAACGGACGAGGAGAGTCACACCGGCCCCGCTGTCTGTGGCGGTCCCAACTCGTCGTTGCGTTCCTCGATGGCGAGAAGCAACTGCGCGGCCTGTCGGAGCGCGAAGCGAACTTCTCGATCGTCGGTTTCTTCGATCGCACATTCTACCGCCATCCGGACTTTTGAAACTGTTTCTGTGTTCATAGTTCACGATCGTCTCAGACGAGCAATAAATGTGGTTCGACAGCACAGCACACCGAGAACGACAGTCAAGGTATAAGTGATCTGAATAATCACACTCGTCCGCGCCGCGGATTGAACCGACACCCACAAGCGAGCGCGGGCAGATGACGAAGGTATGCAACGACTCGAGCGGTACGCGTCGCTCGTCGACGACTTCGACGCGTTCCGCGCGGCGTGTGAACGGCCGTTGCCCTCGGTCGTCCGCGTCAATACGCTGAAAGCGTCGATCGAGCGCGCTCGCGAGGCGCTCGACGCCGAGGGCGTCGCCTACGAGGCGACCGACTGGCACCCCGGCGTCCTTCGTCTCGACGAGCGCGGCCCGGGTACGTCCTGGCCGTACTTCCACGGCTGGCTCCACGGCCAAGAGGAGGTCTCGGCGCTGCCCGCGCTCGCACTCGATCCACAACCCGGCGAGGTCGTCTGGGATGCCGCGGCGGCCCCCGGGAGCAAGACGACCCAACTTGCGGACCTGATGGAGGACGAGGGCGTCCTCGTCGGCAACGACAACAATCTCGGACGGCTCTCGGCGCTCCGACACAACGCCGAGCGACTGGGGATCACGAACCTCGTCGTGACGAATCAGGACGCTCGAAACTTCTCGTTCAAGCCGTTCGGCGACCGTACCGACGACGCAAAGCGCATCGAGGCGTTCGACAAAGCGCTCGTGGATGCCCCCTGTTCGTGTGAGGGTACGATCCGGAAGAACCCCGACGCGCTGGACCGCTGGTCGATGACCCACGTCGAGAGCGTCGCGGGGATCCAGAAGGGGATTCTCCGCCGTGCAATTCAGGCGACGAAGCCCGGCGGCACCGTCGTCTACTCGACGTGTACGTTCGCGCCGGAGGAGAACGAAGCCGTGTTGGATCACGTCCTCGACGAGGGCGACTGTGAGATGCGCGAGTGGGACGCCCCGGAGGGGTTCGAGACGGACCCCGGCGTGACGGAGTGGGACGGCGAGACCTACGACCCGTCCGTCGAGTTGGCTCATCGTGTCTATCCCCACCGCAACGACACCGGCGGGTTCTTCTGCGCCAAACTGGAGGTGACGGCGTGACCGACGCCGACTCTGCCGCCGACTCCGCCGGCGACCCGCCGGAGAACGACGGCCAGCAGTTCGACCGGCTCCCGACGACGGCCGACGAGCGCGTCGTTCCCGGCCGACCCACCCGCGAGGAGGTCGTCCAGTGGTGGGAGCAGCGCTTCGGCGTCCCGCCGGAGACGTGGGACGGCCACACGTTCTGGGAGAAGGGCAACGGGAAGATCTGGGCGTTCGCGGCCGACGTGGTCTCGCCGATCGCGGTCGAGGGACTCGGCCTGCGGATCCTGCGGGCGCGTCAGGAACACTGGAAGCCCTCGACGAACGCCGTCCAGCGCTTCTGTCGCGACGCTACGGAGAACGTCGTCGTCCTCGACGACGAGGAGGCCGCCTGCTTCGCCCGCGGCGACGACCAGGAACTCCCCCGCTGGGACGGCGACTGGGGCTACGTCGTCGCCGCCCACGAGATCGCCGGCGACATCGAGCCGATCGGCGTCGGCCTGTATCTCCACGGCGAACTCCGCTCGACCGTCCCGAAAGGACGGCGCGAAGACCTCGAATAGGCGAGACGGGCAGTCACCGAATAAGCGAGCCAAGCTACCGCGGCCCGATCCCGAAACTACTTCTCCTCGATCGTTCCGCCGCCGAGCCCCTCCCACGCGACCCGGTAGCCGAGTCGCGCGAGGACTGCGGAGGCGTCGTCGACGCCGTGGGTCTCCAGGACCGATTCGGTCTCCGTGAGCGACATTCCCGCGCTGATCCCCGCGTCGAGTGCCTCCAACACGCCGGGACGGATCAGCGTCCGACCCACGCGCTCGTGTTCCGGGAACGAGACCGAATCGAGCGCGTCGACGCTCACACCGCGCTCCGCTGCCAGCGCATCGAGGTCGATCACATCGTCGTCGGGGACGAGTTCGTCGGGCAGTTCCGCCGCGGCCGCCGCGACGAGGTCGGACTCGTACTCTCCGAGCGCGTCGACCACGTCTTTGACGCGCACGCGTCCGGAGAACGTGACCACGCGGTGGTCGAGGGCTTCGATCTCCTCGCCGACGCCCAGCGACTCGTCGACCGCCACGAGGAGTTCGACGTCGGCGGCGACGCTCCCGAACTGATCGAGTTTCTTCTCGACGTACTCGGGCGTCCAAAAGCCCATCACCTCGAAGAAGACCCGCAGCGACGGACTGCCCTGCCCGCCGTCGCCATCCGGCCCGTCGCCGTCCTGCTCGTCCCCTCCTGGCTCGTCGCCGCCCTGCCCGCCGCCGCCCGGCCGGTACTCGAACGCGAAGTCGGGGATCATCGCCCGCGCGCCCGCCGCGAGCGGTTCGGGCTCTCGGGAGAGCTCCCAGTCGAGATCCAGGTTCGAAAAGCGGGCGGCGAAGTCGGCTTCGACGCCGCTGTCGTAGGTCGGCTCGGCGACCGGTTCGACGTCCGGGACCGAGACGTCCTCTGGTCCGAGCCGTAACTCGCGCTCCGTCCCGCGGTCGTCGATCGTCGCCGCGAGCGACCACTCGGCGGCGGTCGCGACGCTCCGCAACAGGCGCGCGAACGCGGTTCCGTAGCGCCGCGTGCGACGGAAGAGCGCGTCCGGCCCCGTCACGACGAGTTCGCGCTCGGCGATCGGCTGGCCGGCTCCGTCGCCCTCGCCCACGTCCCTGCGCCGGATCTCGTACAGCAGCCCGAGGCGTTTGACGGCCGAGACGAGCCGTTTCGGATCGGAACTTCGGATCCGGACTTCGGTCGCGTCGAACAGCGCGGTCTGCGCCAGCGAGAGGTTGTACTGTTCGACGAGCTGATCGGGACTCCAGCGCGGGTCGAACCCCGCGAGCACCTCGTTGACGTCGCGGTCGGCGTACAGCGAGTGCTCGATGGCTTCGATACCGGTCCCGAGCCTGTCTGCAGCCTCGGCCACCGCCGTCCGTCGGCCGTCGTCGCTCACGACCGCGCCGGCGCCCTCGGCGGCCTCGAAGACGACGCGGCGGACGCGCTCGGGCGGCAGCGGCGCGCGTGTCTCGAACGTCGCCTCCCGTTCGAGCAGCGAGGCGAACCCCCGGACGAGCTTGAAGTCGTCGGCGTCGCGTTCCAGGTCATCGAGCGCCTCGTCGAGGGCGTGACGCGGCTGTCCGACGTGGCCCTGGAAGACGCCGATGACTCGGGCCGCGAGCGGGCGGTCGCTCCGGCCCGCGAACTGCGGATGATAGCCGCCGCCGGCCCGGGAGACCCGGAGGAGGTCCTTTCGCAGCACGCCGAGGGGTTCGAGACGGCGGGACAAGAGCGTGCCGCTGCTGTCCGCGGCGTCGGGCGCGGGGTGATCCGCCGCGCGAGAGCGGCGAGAGGAGAAGACTCATACGCGCGGCCGGGCCTTGAGGGGACGATGAAGCGACGAACCGTCCTCCGAGCCGGTGCGGGGTTGGTCGCGACGGTCCTCGGCGGCTGTCTCGGCGTGCCGCCGAGGGCGACGGGGCCGCGTCACGCTCCCGACGCGCCCGCGGATCAGCCCCGACAGACCCCTGCTCGCCCCGATCTCACCATCGGGACGTTCGACTTCGAGGCGACCGACGACGACGCGCTCCGGGTCTTCGGGACGGTCGAGAACCGCAGCGGCGCCCGGCGGACGGCCACCGTCGTCGTCACCGTCCGCGTCGGCGGCGACGACTTCGAGCGAGAGACGTCCGTCACCGTCGCCGCCGATGGGACGGCGGAGTGGGCTGTCACCTTCGACGTCGCCTACGACGAGTTCACGAGTAACGGCGACCTCAACGTTACCCTGGAATAGGCCCACGCAGCTGGAAACGGCACCGCCCGGCCCTACCGCCGTCTGTCTGCGACCCGTTCTTCGGCGGTCTCCTCGCTCACGACCTCGTAGAGCAGCGCGCGTCCGCCGTCGCGCTTGGGGCGGAGGACCCGCCCGAGCCGCTGGGTGAACTCCCGTTCGGAACCTGAGCCGGCGAGGACGACGGCGACGTTCGCGTCGGGGACGTCGACGCCCTCGTCGAGGACGTTCGCCGTCACGACCCGCGAGTACGTGCCGTCGCGGAAGCGTTCGAGGATCTCGCGCCGCTCTTTCGTGCCGGTCTCGCTCGTTACCGCCGGGAGAAGATACCGCTCGGAGAGCCGATAGACGAGATCCGTGTGCGCGGTGAAGACGATGATCCGGTCGTCGCGGTGGCGATCGAGGAGCCGCCCCAGCGTGTCGATTTTCGCGTCGGCGTTCATCATAATCCGTCGCGCGCGCTGCTTCGCGAGGAGCGCCTCGCGAGCCTTCGGGTCGGTGCCCGAGCGCATCACCAGCTTCCGGTAATCCGAGCCGCTTCGCAGCGAGAGATTCGAGTGTTTCAGGTAGTCGACGAACGTTCCCTGGGCCTCGTCGTAGGCGTCGCGTTCGGCCGAACTGAGCGCGACTTCGATTCGCCGGACTTCGTAGTCAGCGAGGTGTTCGCCCGCGAGGTCGTCGACCGACGCCTCGTACACTTTCGGACCGACGACGTCCGCGATGACTTCGTGGGCGCCGTCGGGCCGCTCGAACGTCGCCGTCAGGCCGAGTCGCGCGGGCGCAGCCAGCAGGCGCGCGGCGTCGCGGTAGCCCTCGCCCCCGAGGTGGTGGACTTCGTCGAAGACGACGAATCCGAAGTCGCCACCGACGTCTTCGGCCCGGAGATACGCCGAGTCGTACGTCGAGACCGTGATCGCCTCTCGTTCCTGTTTGCCGCCGCCGAACTGCCCGACCGGAACGTCGAACTCCGTTTCGAGTTCGCGCCGCCACTGGTCGAGGAGGTCAATCGTCGGCACGACCACGAGCGTCGGGACGCCGAGCGCGGCGATGGCGTCGACCGCGAGCACCGTCTTGCCCGCGCCGGTCGGGAGTTCGACGACGCCCCGCTCGCCGTTCGCGCGCCAGGCGTCGAGCGCCTCGGTCTGGTACGGACGGAGGTCATACGAGTGCGACAGCGACAGCCGTTCGTCCGGGAGCACCTGATCGTCGAACGCCACGTCGCGCTCGCGGAGGGCTGTGCGAAGCTCTGCGTACCGATAGGCGGGCGCGCGAGCGACGAGTCCGCGCTCGTCCCACGCGACGCCCGGCAGCGACTCGACGGCCGGATCCGACTCTTCGAGTCCCGAGAGCCGGATCGTGCCGTCCTCGAACCGCAGCGTGATCACGCTCGTTGATCCGTCGTGATCGTATATATACTGTGGGCCGCGGCTGTGGCGCTCGACCGTGCCGATGAAACCGCGGCCCGTCCGTCCGCACCGGGACGGCGCGCTTTTCACTGTCGACGCGAGAAGACCGAGTATGACTGACGGCTCCAGCGACGCCGCAGACAGCGAGACGGCAGAAGAACCCCTCGACGAGACCGTCGCACAGTTCCTCCGCGACGTCGACTCGGCGCACGAAGACTACGACCGCGGCTACGTCGACGCCGACGCGACGCTCTCGGTCGTGATGACGCACGTCGAGAAACTCCGCGACGCGCACGAAAATCAATAGCCGACTGGGCGCGTACCGCCTCTCACTCGCCGATCAGATCCCGGATCCGCTCGACGTAGTCGGCGAAGGCGGAATCCGTCCGTTCGCGCGGGCGGTCGAGGTCGACGTCGACGATCTCGTTCACCCGGCCGGGATCGGCGGCCATCACGACCACGCGATCCGAGAGCTTCACCGCCTCCTCGACGTCGTGCGTCACGAACAGCACCGTCTTCTCGGTCTCCGACCAGATCCGCAGCAGTTCCTCGTGGAGCATATCTCGGGTCTGTGCGTCGACGCTGCCGAACGGTTCGTCGGCGAGCAGGATCTCGGGATCGACCGCGAGCGCGCGGGCGATGCCGACGCGCTGTTTCATCCCGCCGGAGAGTTCCTTCGGGTAGGCGTCGGCGAACTCCGCGAGGCCGACGAGCCCGAGCATCTCCTCGATTCGGCGGCTCCGTTCGGGTTCGGGGACGTCCTGCTCTTCGAGGCCGAACGCGACGTTCTCGCGAACGGTCCGCCACGGGAACAGCCCGTACTCCTGGAAGACCATCCCGCGATCTGTCCCCGGTCCGGTGACGGGATTGCCGTCGAGCCGTATCTCGCCGTCCGTGGCCGCTTCGAGGCCGGCGATAGTTCGAAAGAGCGTCGTCTTCCCACAACCCGAGGGGCCGACCAGGCAGACGAACTCCCCGTCGGCGACGGAGAAGTTCACGCCCGAGAGCGCCCGGACGTGCTGGCGCTCGGACTCGTAGACCTTGCTCACGCCGTCGACGACGACCTTCGCGTCGTCGGAACGCGGGCCAGTCGCGGCTGGCTCGCTCAGTCCCGCCACGCGAGCACCCTCCGTTCGACCCGGCGGAACGCGCCGTCGCTCACGAGGAACACCAGGCTGATAACGGCCATATACGCCACGCTCACGTCCGTCGCGAGATTCTGCGCCGCGTTGATGATCTGGAAGCCGACGCCCGGCGCGCCGAACAGTTCGGCGGCGACGACGATCATCCAGCACTGCCCGATGCTC
>Ga0207719_100154_pt1 | contig 55981 bp, 57 predicted proteins | sample A23P1SouthBayCA_2_FD_187279 | JGI IMG/M metagenome (GOLD analysis project Ga0207719, IMG submission 187279) | Aerobic enrichment media microbial communities from Eden Landing Ponds, California, USA - A23 P3 (3) (SPAdes) | ecosystem: Environmental > Aquatic > Marine > Unclassified | place...
CGGGCGGAGTGACTGTGACGAGGTGTGACGGGCGGAGTGACTGTGACGAGGTGTGACGGGCGGAGTGACTGTGACGAGGTGTGACGGGCGTAGCGATCCGCGGACCCCGTTTTCCTGACCGACGCTGGCATGTGCGAGCCACACGCTTTTTAAAACCCGGGCTCGTAGGTGGGCACAACCGAGCACACGGCCGCCCAGGTGCGGACGAGGCGGCCGGCAACTATCGGACCTCGATGCGGACTCGCGACTCCGTTCGGCGCCGGGGGCGCGGGGGCTACGGGATTCCCGGTCGGCCTCCTCGCCGGCGTCCGGTCCGACCGGAGCGTCGGGACGCCCGAGCGTTCACTGCAGGCCGGTCGCCGCTCCACGCGTGGGCGCGCCCCACTCGGAGTGCAAACCATGGAAATAGAACTCGCAACTATCGGCGGCTACGAGGAAGTCGGCCGCCAGATGACAGCCGTTCGCGCCGGCGACGACGTCGTCGTCTTCGACATGGGTCTGAACCTCTCGAAGGTCCTGATCCACGACAACGTCGAAACCGAACGGATGCACAGTCTCGACCTGATCGACATGGGCGCCATCCCGGACGACCGGGTGATGTCCGAACTCGAAGGTGACGTGAAAGCCATCGTGCCGACACACGGCCACCTCGACCACATCGGCGCCATCTCCAAGCTCGCCCACCGCTACGACGCGCCCGTCGTCGCGACGCCGTTTACCATCGAGCTGGTCAAACAGCAGATCCAGAGCGAGGAGAAGTTCGGCGTCCAGAACGACCTCGTGAAGATGGATCCCGGGGAGACGATGTCCATCGGCGACGAGAACGAACTCGAGTTCGTCAACGTCACCCACTCCATCATCGACGCGATCAACCCGGTCCTGCACACGCCCGAGGGCGCCGTCGTCTACGGGCTGGACAAGCGCATGGACCACGACCCGGTCATCGGCGACCCCATCGACATGGAGCGGTTCCGCGAGATCGGGCGCGAGGGTGTCCTCTGTTACATCGAGGACTGTACCAACGCCAACAAGAAGGGCCGTACGCCCAGCGAGTCCGTCGCACGCCGTCACCTCAAGGACGTCATGTACAGCCTGGAGGACTACGACGGCGGTATCGTCGCGACCACCTTCAGTTCCCACATTGCCCGCGTGAGCTCGCTCGTCGAGTTCGCGGACGACATCGGCCGGCAGCCGGTACTTCTGGGTCGCTCGATGGAGAAGTATTCGGGCACCGCCGAGCGCCTGGACTTCGTCGACTTCCCCGACGATCTGGGGATGTACGGCCACCGCAAGTCCGTCGACCGGACGTTCAAGCGGATCATGAACGAGGGCAAGGAGAACTTCCTGCCCATCGTCACGGGCCACCAGGGCGAACCGCGCGCAATGCTTACCCGGATGGGCCGCGGCGAGACGCCGTACGAACTGGAAGACGGCGACAAGGTCATCTTCTCGGCGCGGGTCATCCCCGAACCGACAAACGAGGGCCAGCGCTACCAGAGCGAGCGCCTGCTCGGGATGCAGGGCGCGCGCATCTACGACGACATTCACGTCTCGGGCCACCTCTGCAAGGAGGGCCACTACGAGATGCTCGACGCGCTCCAGCCCGACAACGTCGTCCCTGCCCACCAGGACATGAGCGGGTTCGCCGATTACGTCGACCTCGCCGAGGGAATGGGCTACACCGTCGGTGACGACCTGCACATCACCCGCAACGGCAATCTGATCCAGCTGGTCGAGTAGCATGACACATTCGACCCAGGCGGTAGTCGAGCGTGCCATCGACGCACGGCGCGAGCAGATCAACGACGCCATCCCGCAGGAGTTGCCCATCGTCCGACCGGAACGGCTCTACGAGGCCACCCGCTATCTGCTGGACGCCGGCGGCAAGCGCCTGCGGCCGACGGTCCTCCTGCTGGTCGCGGAGGCGCTCGCCGACATCGAGGACGACCCCGCGTCGATCGACTACCGGTCGTTCCCGACCGACGGCGACGACATCGACGTGATGAGAGCCGCGGTGAGCGTCGAGACCATCCAGTCGTTCACGCTCATCCACGACGACATCATGGACGACGACGACCTCAGGCGCGGAGTCCCGGCCGTCCATCAGGAGTACGGCCTCTCGACGGCTATCCTCGCCGGCGACACGCTCTACTCGAAGGCGTTCGAGGTGATGCTCGAGACCGGGGCCGAGTCCGAGCGGTCGGTGCGCTCGCTGTCGGAACTGGCCACCACCTGCACGAAGATCTGTGAGGGGCAGTCGCTGGACATCGACTTCGAGTCCCGCGGCGCCGTCGCGACCGACGAGTACCTCGAGATGGTCGAACTCAAGACCGCGGTGCTGTACGCCGCCTCGGCGTCGATCCCGGCGATCCTCGTCGGCGCCGACGACGCCGTCGATTCACTGTACGGCTACGGCCTCGACGTGGGCCGCGCGTTCCAGATCCAGGACGACCTGCTGGACCTGACGACGCCCAGCGAGCAACTCGGCAAGCAACGCGGGAGCGACCTCGTCGAGGGGAAACAGACGCTCGTCACGCTACACGCCCGCGAGCAGGGCGTCGACGTCGACGACCTGGTCGAGACCGACTCCGTCGAGGCCGTCGACGAGGCCGAGATCGACGCCGCCGTCGAGCGACTGCGCGAGTCGGGCAGCATCGAGTACGCCCGCGAGACCGCCCGCAACCTCATCGCCAGCGGGAAAGAGAACCTCGAGGTGCTCCCCGACAACGAGCCCCGCGCCCGCCTGGAAGATATCGCCGACTACCTCATCGAACGCGAGTACTGATCCCTGCGGTCGAACCCAACGGCGTTTTGGGCCCCGGTATCGAACGTCTCGTCAATGGACGACGACGTACGCGAGCGGGTCGAGGAGGCCGCCGAGGTCAACGCCCTGTTCAACGCCCTGAAACACGAGAGCGACGCACAGGTCGGCGCGATAATGGGGCCGCTGATGGGCGAAAACCCCGACTTCCGCGAGTACGGCGACGAGATTCCGGGCGTGATCGGTCCGATCGTCGAGCGGGTCAACGGGATGGACGCCGCCAGGAAGCGCGACCGTCTCGCGGAACTCGCCCCCGAGAAAGTCGCGGAGTTAGAGAGCGAGGACGAGGAAGACGAACAGGCCCTCCCGGATCTCCCCAACGCCGACGAGTACGACGAGGTGCGGATGCGGCTAGCCCCGAACCCCAACGGGCCGTGGCACCTCGGAAGCGCGCGGATGCCGGCGGTCATCGGGACGTACAAGGGGATCTACGACGGGTGGATGCTCTGCCGGTTCGACGACACCGACCCCGAGACCAAGCGGCCCGACCTAGACGCCTACGACGCCATCCTCGACGCAATCGACTACCTCGGGTACGAGCCCGACGAGGTGGTGAAAGCCAGCGACCGCGTGGAGACATACTACGACCACGCGCGGGAGCTGATCGACCTCGGCGGCGCCTACACCTGCTCGTGTCCCGGCGAGGAGTTCTCTGAGCTGAAAAACTCGGCCGAGGCCTGCCCGCATCGTGACAAGGACGCCGAAACGGTCCGCGAGGAGTTCGCGGCGATGGTCGCCGGCGAGTACGACAGCGGCGAGATGGTCCTGCGCGTCAAGACCGACATTGAGCACAAGAACCCCGCGTTGCGCGATTTCGTCGCCTTCCGGATGGTCGACCGGCCACACCCCCGTGAGGAAGCCAGCGAGTACCGCTGCTGGCCGATGCTCGATTTCCAGTCGGGGATCGACGACCACCTGTTCGGGATCACTCACATCATCAGGGGGATCGATCTGCAGGACTCGGCCAAGCGCCAGGGCTTCGTCTACGACTACTTCGGGTGGGAATACCCCGACGTCGTCCACTGGGGACACGTCCAGATCGACGCCTACGACGTGGCGATGAGCACGTCGACGATCAAGGAACTCGTCGACGCGGGCGAGTTGACCGGCTGGGACGACCCGCGGGCGCCGACTATCGCGAGCCTCCGGCGGCGTGGCATCCGCGGCGAGGCCATCGTCGACGCGATGGTCGAACTGGGCACCTCCTCCTCGAACGTCGACCTGGCGATGTCGGCCATCTACGCGAACAACCGCGACCTGATAGACGAGGAGACGGACCGCGCCTTCCTCGTGCGCGACGAGGGGCCCGACGCGCCGGGCGCCGTCGAACTGCCCGTCGAGGGTGGGCCCGATGCCGGCCATCCGCCCGTCCACCCGAACCACGAGGACCGTGGTCGCCGGACGATTCCCGTCGAGTCGGGCGTCCTGCTCGAATCCGCGGACCTCCCGCCGGCCGGCGAGCGCGTCTGGCTCAAGGGCTACGGCTGTGTCCGCCACGAGGACGACCGGCTGGTCGCCACCGATGACGACATCGACGTCGTCCGCGAGGGCTCGGTTCAGGTCGTCCACTGGGTGCCCGCCGAGGGGTCACACGCCGCGCGCCTGCGGACGATGGACGGGGATGTCACCGGCTACGTCGAACCCGGCGTGACCGACTACGACCCCGACGACCTCGTCCAGTTCGAGCGCGTCGGCTTCGCGCGGATCGACGCCGTCGACGCCGGGGATCGCGACGAAACTGTCGTCGCCTACTTCACGCATCCGTAGCGACGGGACGAGCGCACCGCGCTGTCGATAGTCCGCCGCACTGTCGATAGTCCGCCGCACTGTCGGTGTGTCACTGCACACACCCCGACCGAACTGCGACCGTCGAATCGTATTCTCGATACTGATATATTGAGGAGTGGGTTTTTCAGTTTAAAGGCAATGATCGTCTGCTAGTGTACCGAGTCCACAGGACATGATGTGTCATGCTTATCGGCTTTCACGAGGGGTCGTGTACGGGAAGGCGTTGGTTGTATGAGCGTTATCGCCGAGATCTCCATTCCTGCGACGGAATTCGAGTTGGGACGCATCATGGATCTCTCCGAGTCGGAGACGGTCGAACTGGAGTCAGTCGTACCGACCTCGGAGCGAGCGGTGCCGTTTTTCTGGGTGTACGACGCGGACTTCGAGACGTTCGAGCGGGCCGTCACCGAAAACGGGACGGTCGACGAACTCGCGAAGATCGATACCTACGAGGACAGGGGCCTGTACACGTTCGACTGGTCGGTCGAGAACGACGCCGTCTTCCGTGCGGCGCGGTCGGTCGACGCGTACATTCTCAACGCCACCGGAACGGACGAGTCCTGGCGTTTCGAATTGCGATTCCCCTCGCACGACGCGCTGTCGACGTTTCAAGAGCGGTGTCGCGTCAACGACGTCGGGTTCGAAGTCCTTCGGGTGTACAATCCGAGCAAGCCCGACGTGGGGCCGTGGTTCGGCCTGACCGAGCGCCAGCGTGAGGCGATCGTTCTGGCGGTCGAACAGGGCTACTACGACATCCCCCGGGGCTGTACGACCGTCGAACTGGGCGAGCGGCTCGGTATCTCCGACCAGGCCGTCACCGAGCGACTCCGGCGCGCCATCGTCACGCTGGTCGAAAACACTATCGTCGCGTCCGGTGATACCTGACTTCGGGGCGTCCCGTCGGCGAGCGTTCACACCGGAACTCTTCGGCGTCCCGTCGGCGGGCGCTCGGAACGGTATCCCGGTTTCGCCCTGCTGTCCGGTGGTTTCTTCGGGACAACCTTTAGGTGGCCAGGGGTCGTGCGTGCAGGCACCAATGGCCATCGATCCGGAGTTCGAGGAAAACCGCGAGATCGCCGAAGAGCACGACGGACACAAGGTCTGGGGCCCGGTCGAGGAACCCGAGACGCTGGGCATCCACGGGACCCACGTCGCCGTCGACTTCGACATCTGTCTTGCCGACGGGGCCTGCCTCGAGGACTGTCCGGTCGACGTCTTCGAGTGGGTCGACACGCCCGGCCATCCGGAGAGCGAGATCAAGGCCGACCCGGCCCACGAGGACCAGTGCATCGACTGCATGCTCTGTGTCGACGTCTGCCCGGTCGACGCCATCGACGTCGACCCCGGACGCGCCGGCCGCATCTGACGTTCGCCGACCGGGAACGACTGCTGACGGTCGTTCGAACCCCGGAGTGGCTTCTCCTGTTCGTTTTCGCGGTCACGTTTCCGTTCGTTTTCGCGGTCCTGTTTTCGGATCGAAACGGTCGCTATCCGTGTCGCGAAACAGTTCTCTCGCCACCGATCCCTGACATTACCGGCCCACTCGTGAGACGCGTCACGCGATCGGAGATTCCCCGGACGAAAAGCTTACGCACTCGCCGTCCGGATTTCCATATAGGAGTGTGCCAACTATGCGCAGTGTCGTGTTAACGAAAGGTGTTCCCGACTTCAGGGAAGGCCAGGTTTCCTTCGACGAGGATGGCCACCTGGAGCGCGGGAAGACACCGACGGTGATGAATCCCAACGACAAGTACGCCCTGCGGGCGGCGCTCCAGACGAAAGTCCGCAACGAGGGACAGGTATCGCTGATGAGCATGGGTCCGCCCGGCTACATGGAGGTTCTCCAGGAGGGAATGGCCGACGTCTACGCGGACGACCTGTATCTCCTCTCGGACCGCGAAATGGGCGCCGCGGACACGTGGGCGACGGCGATGACCGCCGCGACCGGCATCCACAACCTCGAGGAGTCCCCGGACCTAGTGTTCGCGGGCTTCAAGACCGCGGACGGGGAGACGGGCCACACCGGCCCGCAGACCGACTGGTGTCTCGACATGCCGCTTATCACCCACGTCATCTCGCTGGACGTCGACGAGGACGAGGAAACCGTCCGCGCCAAGCGCCTCGTCGAGGGCGACGTCGAGGAGATCGAGACGGTCGAGGCGCCGATGCCGGCGTTCATCGTCACCGACGCCGAGTTCGAACCCACCTACCACAGGGCCGAACATCGGCTGAAACACAAGGACCTGCGCGACGCGACCGAGGACCGCGCCGACGAGTTCGGCGAGTACCTCGACGACGACACCGACAAGGATCCGATGGACTGGGACCGCTTTACGATGTGGAACCACGAGGACCTGAACCTCGACCCCGACTACATCGGCCTCGACGGGTCGCCGACTATCGTCGCGGGCGTCGACCCGATCCCGAAGGCGCCCTCGGAGCGCGAGGCAACCGATATCGACCCCGACGACGACTCGGACATGGAGCAGGTCGTCGAGGAACTGACGCCGTACGCGGCGGGTGACTGACAATGGTCGAAATAGACCCCACCGAACACGAGATAGCGGACCTCGGACCGAAGATCAAAGACATCGAGGACGCCGACGAGTTACGTGAGATGCTCGCCCTCGAGGAAGATGGCGAGGACCGCGTCCCGGTGAAGACGCTCATCGAGGACCGCATCGAGAAACTCGAGGCCGACGACGAGGAGGTCGACCCCGACGAGATAGAGCTCGCGGAGCTGACCGTCGCGGATCTCGCGAACCTGGTCCGGGACATCGAGGACGTCGACGTGCTGGAGGACCTCCTCGACCGCGAAAAGGCGGGCAAGGACCGCAAGACCGCCAAGGACCGCATCGAGAGCCAGATCGAGGCGATCACCGGCGGCGACGACGAGGGCGGCGAGGAACTCGAGTACGTCCCACCCGAGGAGAAACACCCTGACCTCGACCACCCCACTGCGGACAAGCAGTGGGTCGAGGGCCTCGACGGCGGCGAGTATCGGGACATGTGGGTCTACTGTGAGACCCAGCACGGCGAACTCATCGACGTCTCGCGGGAGATGCTCGGCAAGGCCCGCGAGTTGATGGACGAGTACAACGAGGAGTACGACGAATCGGAGAAGGTCGTCGCCGTCCTCATCGGCGACGACGTGGCCGATCTGACCGACGAAGTGGCCGCCTACGGCGCCGACCAGATCCTCTATCACGAGGACCCCAGGTTGGAGCGGTTCACTCACAAGGCCTACACCGAGGCCTTCGTCGACATGGCCCGCGCGGGCGGGCAGTTGGCCGCGGAGGGCATGGAAGACGTCGACTGGAAGGAGTACGACGAGCCCCGATACACCGTCTTCCCGGCGACGAACAACGGGCGGGACCTCTCGGCGCTGGTCCAGGGGGAACTCGACTCCGGGCTCGCTTCGGACTGTTCCGGCCTCTACATCGAGAACGCGATGATCTCGAACCCCGCGAAGACTGGGGTTCCGGGCGACAGCAAGGAGTTCGAGCGCATCCTGCACATGAAGCGGCCGGACTTCTCGGGGTTCGAATACTCGACTATCCTCTGTATCGACAAGCCCTTCCGCGATTTCCACCCGCAGGGCGCGTCGGTGATCCCGGGTAGTTTCGAGATTCCCGAGGCCGACGAGGAACGGGAGGCCGAGGTGATCGAACACGAGATGGACCTGCCCGAGGAGTGGCTGGCCGTCGAGGTGACCGACTACGACGCCCTCGACAGCGGGGTCGATCTCACCGGCCACGACGTCGTCGTCGCGATGGGGCGGGGGATCGGTACGTCCCCGACCGAGGGGATCGAACTCGGCCTCGACCTGGTCGAGGCGTTCGACGACGCCGCCTTCGGCCTCTCGCGGGGCGTGATCACCTCGTCGTACAGTTTCGAGGGTCACGTCGAGCAGTACATCGGCGAGGACCGCCAGATCGGCGAGTCCGGACAGGTCGTCGAACCCGACGTCTACATCGCCGCGGGCATCTCCGGGGCGATCCAGCACAAGGTCGGGATGGACGAGGCCGACACCATCATCGCGATCAACACCGACCCCGACGCCGACATCCGCGGCTTCTCGGATTACTACATCCAGGGCGACCTCTTCGAGGTGTTGCCCCGGCTGATCCGGGCCGTCGAGGACGGCGACCTCGCGACGGCGGTGGCGGAGGCGAGCGACGACTGATGTTTCGCGTCGACGAACGAGCGCGTGACTGTGCTGACGAGCACGCGGCGGACGACACCGACGACTACACCGACGGGAGACGACGATGACTGACGAACACGAACACTACGAAGCGGTCGTGGTCGGCGCCGGACCCGGTGGCGCCGCCGCGGCCGCCACGCTGGCACGCAACGGCATCGAAACGCTGGTCCTGGAGCGGGGCGTCGACGCCGGCTCGAAGAACGTCTCGGGTGGGCTGATCTACGCCGAGGAGTCCTCGCCGTACACCATCGACGACCTGTTCCCCGACTTCCGCGAGGAGGCGACCGACCGGCCGGTCACTGACCACTACATCCACAACGTCGCCGGCGACAAGGTCAAGACGTTCGACCTCGGCGGCGTCCACCATCACGACACGGAGTGGGCCGACTCGGTCCTCCGGCGGAAGATGGACTCCTGGCTCGCCCAGCGGGTCCACGAGATGACCCGCGAGACCGGCGGCGGCCTCCTCACCGAGGTCCGGGTGAACGGCCTCCTCCGCGAGGGCGGGGAAATCGTCGGCGTCACCTGCGACGAAGTCGACCCGATCAAGGCCGACGTGATCATCGGTGCGGACGGCGTCAACTCCGAACTCGCCCGCGACGCCGGCCTGCAGGACTGGGAGGAGCCCGACGAGTGGTTCCAGGGCGTCAAGGCAGTCGTCGACATGCCCGACGGCGCCATCGAGGAGCGCTTCGATGTCGACGAGGGCGAGGGCGTCGCCCACCTGTTCTCGGGCGACCTGTTCGAGGGCGCCCGCGGCGGCGGCTTCCTCTACACGAACGAGGATTCGCTTTCGATCGGGACCGTCTTCCACCTCGACTCCATCGCCGAGAACCGCTACGAACCGCAGGACCTGCTCGACAACCTGCTGACCCATCCGCTGCTCGCCCAGTGGCTCGGCGACGAGTACGACGAACTCGAGTACTCCGCGAAGCTCGTCCCGGACTCGAAGAAGGTGGCCCACCCCTCGCCCCACCGCGACCGCCTGCTCCTCGTCGGCGACGCCGCCGGCCAGATGCAGGCTCAGGGGCCGATCATCAAGGGGATGAACCACGCCGTCACCGCCGGCGCCCTGGCGGCCGAGGCCTTCGTCGACGCCAAGTCCCGCGAAAGCCCCGGCGAGGCCGGCGAGCGCTACGAACACAAACTCGAGAGCGAGGGCGTGATGGACAAGCTCCGCCCCACGCGCTACAAGACGCTAGGCAAGCTCGGCGAGGTCGGCCCCGTCGCCTCGCTTACGAACGCCGTGGCCGACTCCGCGATCGGTCGGACCGGTATCAAACTCCTCGGCGACAGGGCCGAGCGACTGTACAACTCGCCGTTCCTGCTCGGAATGTTACCGGACACGAGGATGGGCTACGTAACCGTCCCGACGGTCATCGCCGAACAGCTCGGCGAACCCGTCGACGACGAGAACACCATCGAGCCGCCGGAACTCGACGACCGCATCGGCGACCTGACCTACGACATCGACGAGGGTAACCCCCACATCGAACTGCGCGACAACTCCTTCGCCGCGAGCGGGACGGCCGTGACGGCCTGTCCCGTCTCCGCGAAGGACTTCGGCGGGGGATGTTACCGCGACGAGCACGTCGAGTCCAACGGCACCGAGGAACACGTCGTCAGTCTCGACACCCAGCCCTGCGTCGAGTGTGGGACCTGTGCGGTCGTCGCCGACACCGACTGGACCCACCCCCGCGGCGGCAAGGGCGTCGAGTACAAGGAAGGATAACCACCGACTCCTCCAACGGATGCCCTCACCGTATCGCGACCGCATCGACGACCTCGCAGCGGCGGCCCGCGCCGACCGGGAGTCGTTCGACCCGCCCGCCGACCCGCCGGACGAGGACGCCGCGATGGCGTACCTCCGGGAGGGCTTTGGCGAGGCGGTCGCGGTCTACGTCGACGCCCGCTCGGGCGAGTGGGACCGCTTCGGCGAGGCGGAGTTTCGCGACCTCGAACGGGCGATGAACACCTATCTCGAACTGTACGCGGCGTGTTACGGCGTCGACTTCGAGGCGGACTTTTCCGTCCGTGAGGCCGCCGAGGCGCTCATCGACACGCACAACGTCGCCGACGTGGCACGTATTCTGACGAGCGTGCCCGAGCGGTCGGCGGGTGAGTGACCGAGCCGTAACGGTCTACGCTCGCTGACCGCCGCCACCGAGGTTCAAGAGCACGTAACCGACACCGGCCGCGGCGATAGCCGCGCCGATACCGCCCACGATGGCGATGATGAACATGTCGCCGAACTCGATGGCATCATCGAGCACGTCGGACCCGATCAGAGTGAAAACGTACGCGATCAGTTGCATGACGATGTTTCCAGCCAGTGCTCCGACGGCCGCCGTCGCGAAGGCCTGCTGGTCCGGCACGGTGGTTGCCAGCGCGTCGATGACGCGGAGTCCGAGCGGGACGGCCAGCAATGGCCCGACTGCCAGTATCGCGGCCACCGCATACGGACCGTAGTCCGTGGAGAACTGCCCGCTCCCCGACGAAAGCTGACTCGCCGTGATGAACCCGGCGAATCCGACTGCGACGCCGGCGAGAGCGAAGACGGCCACAGTTACCTTGATCTGCTCGAGTGTCGACGGTTTCGAGAAGATGTCACCGACGCTCTCGCCACGGGGGGCCCGTCCCTGCTGATACCCACCGGCGGGCTGGCCGCCCTGGGGCGGCGCTCCCTGCGGTTGCCCGCCCTGTGGCTGACCACCTTGCGGTTGCCCGCCCTGGGGTGCCCCGCCCTGTGGCTGACTACCTTGCGGTTGCCCGCCCTGGGGCGATTCGCCCTGTGGCTGGTCGCCCTGTCCCCCTGTCTGTTCAGTGTCGTCCGGACCGTTATCTTCTGAAGACATCGCATGTGACCCACTCGCACGACATAATTAAAGCTTCCCTATAAGTGACTAGATCGGACACCTCCGAAACCCGTCACTCGCCCGCCCGGCGGTTCTCCGTCCGAATCACGCCGGGTGCGACCGAGTTCGAGTCCCGCCTGACAAATGATTAAGTACCGTCGGGTGGTATCACGGCGCATGGAGCTCACGGCAGAACTGGAGTTCGACCACGACGACCGGCGAGATATCTATGACTACGTCGAGCGCCACGGTTCGGTCAAACCCTCGAAGGCACGGCGCGCACTCGACATGGACGCGCGGGCGTTCGGCCATCACGTCGCCATCCTCAAGCGCGACGGGGTGCTGGAGGAGGTCGACGACCGCCTCCGGATCGCCTACGAGGACGACATCGAGGAGGAGTTCGAGTCCGACGGCGTGCAGGTGACGATCAGACGCGCCCGCGAGGAGGACCTGACCGGCCTCGTCGGCGTGATCCGGCAGGCCATCGGGGACGGCACCTACGTCGACGCCGAGACGGTCGCGGACGTCGTCGACCACGAGGAAGTCCTCCTCCGGCACAACGAACTCCACTCGCGCGTCTTCTTCGTCGCCACCATCGAGGGCGAAGTGGTCGGGTGGGTGAACCTGACAACCGAGGAGACGGCGAAACTCGACCACACGGCGAAACTCACCGTTGGCGTCCTCGAACAGTACCGCGGTCACGGCATCGGGAGCGAACTCTTAGAGCGCGGGCTGGAGTGGGCCCAGACCAACGAACTGGAGAAGATCTACAACAGCGTCCCCGCCTCGAACGAGGCTGCCATCGAGTTCCTGAAAGCCCACGGGTGGGAGATCGAGGCCGTCCGCGAGGACCACTACAAGTACGACGGCGAGTATATCGACGAAGTGATGCTCGCGACGGAGGTCTGACTCGGCGACCGGCACCTCCGTGCGTTCCGGCGGTAGGACTACAACCGTCCCCGCGGAGGTTGGGGCATGGTGACTCGTGACGAGGATACCGGGACAGCCGTGGAAGCGGGCCCTGCCGCCGAGACGGTACTCGCCGATCTCGAACTGACGCGCGGACTCGCGGTCCAGATGACGGCGATCGGCACGCTCGGGTTCGTGGTCGCCTGGGGAGTTCTCAGCGCCCTGTTTCAGGCGGCGATCGGACACGCGCCGGCCTTCCAGTTCGCGACGGGGACCGAGTGGTGGACCGGCGCGGCGGATCTGTTCGTTCTCGCGGTCCTCGCGACTGCCTTCGTCGCTCCCCACGAGTGGCTCCATGGGATCGCGATCCGGCGGTACGGCGGCGAACCGCGCTACGGCGTCGGCATCGCTCACTTCATCCTGCCCTACGCGTACGCGACGACGGACCACGAGTTCACCCGGGACCAGTTCGTCGTCGTCCTCCTGACGCCGCTGGTCGTGATGACGTTCGTTGGCGTCCCGGTAATGCTGCTCGCGGGCTGGGGGTGGCTGGTCGTGCCGCTTGCGGCCAACGCCGCCGGCGCCGTCGCCGACGTCTGGATGACGCTCGTGGTCCTGGGCTACCCGGCACACGTCAGACTCGAGGACCACGCCAGCGGCGTCCGGATCATCGGCAGGGCGGGCGACCGGCCGCGCCCGGTGTCGCTCGCGACGGTCGTCTGGGACGCGCTCGCCGGGGCCGCCGTCGCGGCCGTCGGGACGCTCCTGGCGCTGGCCGTCGGCGGCCCCTTCGTCCTGCCGGCGCTGGGCGTCGACTCGCTGACCGTCGGGACGCCGGGGACGATAACGCACCTCTTCGCGTTCACGAACACGCCCACGGAGATCTCGCTGAGCGTCGGCCCCGGCGTGCTGGTCATCGGCGCGGCGCTCGGCCTGGGATACGCACTCGTCAGGAGCTACCGACGCACGAGCACGGCGTCCCCCGGCGCCTGAGCGCTGTTCACTGTCACCGCCGCCTTTCGCCCACTCCGTCGGTCACGGCCACTCTCCGTCCGCTTCTTCGAGCGGGTCTGCGACGACACCGTCCTGTCGACAGAGCACGCGGGCGTGGCCGGCACAGACCACCCGGTTGTCGTCCCAGGGGACGTGTAACTCCACGACTGCGGCTTCCTCGCACCTTTCCTCCGCGCACGTGGCCATACCACCCCTTGGGCGGCCACCCCGAGAGGGTTTTCGATGCGCGGGGACGCGGACACTGGCAGTCAGTCGCCGCTCACAGGACGGCGACGCCGACCATCACGACGAGGACGCCGGCGGTGAGAAGCACCTGAAAGATGCCGGCGGCGAACATCCCGAGCAGGGTGACGCCGGCGGCGCGGGCGGCGTGTGCAACGCCGTTGCCCCGGCCGAGTTCGAGGGCGAAAACCGCGCCGGCGGTGACGAGCAGGAAACCGACCGGGCCGGCACCGACGAGGCCGGCCAGTCCGAGCGTCGTCGCGACGACGGTCGTCCGCGTCGCGGCGCCACCGGTCTTCGCGGCGACGGCCCCCGCAAACCAGTCGGCAACCAGCGCCAGTAGCGCCAGCAACGCGACCCCCGAGAGCAGGACAGGGCCGGGTTCGCCGGTCGCCCACCAGTAGGTGCCGACGCCGGCGAGCGAGAGCAGTCCCCCAGGAACGACCGGCACGACGCTGGCGACGACGCCACCGACGAGCAGGGCGAAGGCGGCGATGACGGCTGGATCCGCGGGAAGCGCGCTCACTCGAATCGCTCCAGTTCCGCGCTCGCGTTCGCGTCCCCGTATCGCCCCACCAGCGGCGGGACGGTCCGACCGAGGGCCCGCATCGCCTCCGCCCGCGACGGGTAGTCCAGGGCCGCGGCGACGGACTCCCAGGACTCGCCCTGCAGGGCCTTCCGCACGAGCAACCGTTCCTCGCGATCAGTGAGTGGGCGCGGGGCCGCGTCGTCCGTGGCGGCGTCCGCAACCGATTCGCCGTCGGCGACGTCCGCAACCGATTCATCGTCGGCGGCGTCCGCAACCGATTCGCCGTCGGCGGCGTCCGCAACCGATTCATCGTCGGCGGCGTCCGTGACCGACTCGCCGCCAGCGTCGACGAGATATCGGACGGTCAACCGGCGGAGCGGCCGCGGCGCGGTGTCGAAGATGCTCGCGCCGCCGCACAACCCGACGAGGAGGCGCCACTCCCACGGCGACAGGTCGAGGTCCGGCGTCGCGTCGACGCTCCGAAGCGTCTCGCGGACCACGTCGGCGTCGATGTCGTCGAGCGGGTCCGAGAGCACGCCCGGGATCCGCTCGACGAACCAGTCGGCGTGCCGGTCGGCCAGGTCGTCGCCGTCGTCGCTCGTCGGCGCGAGCATGACTGCGGAGTACTCCCCGCTGGCCTCGTTCCGGGTCGTCGAGAGGTGCACAGTTGCAAAACCGTTCGCCCGCCAGAACCGGAGCAGTCCGGGCGTCGCGCCGTAGCCGGTGCCGAGCCAGTCGACCTCGCCGGCGAACTCCGTGCGGATCGACGAGAGCAGGCGACTTCCGAGCCCGCGCGAGCGGACGGCGTGGTGGGTCGCGATCCGCAACACGCGGTAGCCAACCGCGACGCCGGCGTCCTCGTCGCGGAGCTGGCAGGTCAGCACGTCCGGTATCATGTTCCCCCGGATCCGGCCGCCCTCGTAGGTGTGGGATCGCAGATCCGCAGGGAGGGCCCCCTCGCGGGCCAGTAGCGCGACGGAGACGACGTGGCCCTCGAAAGTAAGCGCCCGGACGGTGACGTTCGGCGCGTCGAGCAGGCGCGCGAGGTCGTCGGGTTCGGTCCGGTAGTGGGCGGCGACGAGCAGGCCGAACACCTCCCGGAGCAGGTGCTCGTCGGCGAGCAGATCGGCGGGTTCGACCGCGCGATAGGTGGCCGAGTCGGGCGTCGCGGACTCGACCACGGAGTCGACGGCCGGACTCGCGTCGAGGCCGAGCGCCCGGAAGGCCCACGTCTCGACGGGGTCGCCGGCGGCGTAGCGGATCGGGTCGGTCATCGTCACGTCCGTCACGTTCAGGTCCGACGCCGCGAGTCTGTCCCGAAAGCGCACCGAGAAGCCCCGTCCCGCGCCCTCGTAGCCGTGGACCGTGGTCGTGAACGCGACGGCCGGCGCGTCGAGGAAGGCTTCGAGGACCCGCACCGGGAGCGCCGCCGCCTCGTCGACGACGACGGCGTCGGGAACGCTCGCTCCCGCCCCCGCCCCTGCCTCCGCGCCCACCAGTTCGGCCGCCTCCGCGGGTCGCGCAAAACGAACCGTGCCGCCGGCGATGGCATCGAGTCGATGCGGTGTCTCGTCGCCGTCGTTTGCCCCGTCCGCAAGCGCGTCCATCCCGGCGAGTGCGTCCGTCGCGCGGGCGAACACCTCGGCGGTGTTGCGGTACTCGGGTGCGGTGACGAGCACGTCACAACCCTCGGCAGCGAGGGCGGCCGCCGCCAGCCCCGCGGCGCTGGATTTCCCTCGGCCGCGGTCGGCCTCGACGACCACCGCTTCACCGCGCTCTCGCAACCGTTCGAGGGCGTGGACCGCGTCGACCTGGTCGTCGGTGAGACAGCGCTCGTAAATCGTCGCGGGGAAGGCCCGCTCGTCGGCGGCGGGAACACCGGGCAGCGCGGACGGTCGGCGCGGTGCAGGGTCTGTCAGCCCCGATTTCAGTTCCTCACCGGCGTCGACGTCGACGATGGCGACCCCGGGGTGGACCCGGAGCAAGGAGACGAGGCGGCGTCGGAAGTTGCCGGCGACGTCGGCGACGGTGAACGGCGGGACCGCGAGCGACTCGTCGAAGCCGTCGCGGCGCTCGGGCCAGTCGGCGAGCGGCGGCGCGAGGACCACGAGGAGGCCGCCGCCGTCGACGGCGCCGACCGCGCGGCCGATAGCGTTTGGCCGGCACTCGGTGTGGCAGTCGAGGACGACCGCCTCGCGGGTCCGACCGAGGAGGTCGCTCGCCCGGTTCGCGGGGACGCGTTCCCAGCCGGATTCGGCGACGGCGCTTCCACCGTCGGCGCTTCCACTGTCGGCGCTTCCGACGTAGGTGGCCCTCGCCGGATCGAAATCCGCGGCATCGAGGGCGTCGGCGGCGACCCGGCGGGTCGCACCGGGGCTACCGGTCAGAACGAGCAGTCGGCGCTCGTTCGTCTCGCGGGCCTCGGCGCGGAGGGTGGCGGCGACGCGACCGGCTGTCATACCCGTTCGTCGGCCATCGACGGTCAAGGAAGCTCCGATCGGCCTGGGGGCTGTAGCAGTGCCGAGAGAGAGCATCCGCGCGCCGGCGGCGCGCGGTTCACCGGACGCGAGCGGTGCGAGGCCGACCGACGGGAGGCCTCGACGTGAACGGGGAGGCACGACCCGTGAACGAAGTGAGCGTCCGGCAGTTTTTCCCCACGTTTTTGCGGACGGGGGGTGGGTCGCGGGCCATCGGCCCGCGACCTCGTAACGTGGCGGCTTTGCCGCCACGCAGCCCGCAGCGAGCGAAGCGAGCGAGGACACCCCCGAAGTAAAAAGTGGGTGCAAAAGTGGGTGTGGCGGCGCGTCCCACGGGCTCGCGTCTTCGAAAGGGCTTTTAGGTCAGCTATGCCAGTTCGGGGTACAGCCTGCGCGGGGTTGATGATGCTCCTAGCCTTTCAGGATAGTCGCCGCGACGGCGCAACGCCGGGGCGGACCCGGCCGGCGGGGGAGCGCGAGCCCACGCGCAGGAGGTGATCCACCCATGCCAGTATACGTAGATTTCGACGTTCCAGCCGACCTCGAGGACGACGCCCTCGCGGCGCTCGAGGTCGCCCGAGACACAGGGACAGTGAAGAAAGGAACCAACGAGACGACCAAGGCCGTCGAGCGCGGCAACGCCGAGCTCGTTTTCGTCGCCGAGGACGTCCAGCCCGAGGAGATCGTGATGCACATCCCCGAGCTAGCCGACGAGAAAGACGTGTCGTTCATTTTCGTCGGGGCCCAGGACGACATCGGCCACGCCGCCGGCCTTCAGGTCGGCAGCGCGGCCGCGGCCATCGTCGACGCGGGCGAGGCCAGCGACGACGTCGACGACGTCGTCGGCAAGGTCGAGGAACTCCGGTAGGTGACCCGGCATGTCTGCTGAGGAATCCGACGGAGACGGCGGTTCCACGCCCGCCGAAGTGATCGAAGTCGTGGGCCGCACGGGGATGCACGGCGAGGCCATGCAGGTCAAGTGCCGCATCCGCGACGGCGAGAACAAGGGCCGAATCATCACGCGCAACGTCCTCGGGCCGGTCCGTGAGGGGGACGTCCTCCAGCTCCGCGAGACCGCGCGCGAGGCCGACCAGATCGGAGGCCAATAATGCCACGAACACGCGAATGCGACTACTGTGGCACCGACATCGAGCCCGGGACCGGCACGATGTTCGTCCGGACCAGCGGCTCGACCATCCACTACTGCTCCTCGAAGTGCGAGAAAAACGCCAACCTCGGCCGCGAGGCGCGTGACCTCGACTGGACCGGCAGCGAAGTCGAGGCCGAAGAGCCCGAAGCCGAGGAAGCCGAAACCGACGAGGAGTCGGAGGCCGCCGAGAAGCGCCCGACCGACATCGAGGACCAGGGGCAGGACATCGACGCACCCGGCGAACCCGACGCCGACCTCGACGAGGTCGACCCCGACGCCGTCGAGGCCGGTGCGTCCGACCCCGACGACGCGGAAGCTGACACTGAAGACGACGCGGAAGCTGACACCGAAGACGACGCGGAAGCTGACACCGAAGACGACGCGGAAGCTGACAGCGAGGAAGAGGAGACGGAGGCCGAGGCATGAGCCATCACGACGAACGCACGTTCGTCATGGCCAAGCCTGACGCCGTCCAGCGCGGACTCATCGGCGAAATCGTCTCGCGCCTCGAGGAGCGCGGGCTGAAGCTCGTCGGCGCGAAGTTCATGCAGATCGACGAGGAACTGGCTCACGAGCACTACGGCGAGCACGAGGACAAGCCCTTCTTCGACGACCTGGTCGAGTTTATCACGTCCGGCCCGGTCATGGCGATGGTCTGGCAGGGTGCCGACGCGACCCGGCAGGTCCGGAAGATGATGGGCGAGACCGACGGTCGTGAGGCCGCGCCCGGCACCATCCGCGGCGACTTCGGGCTCGACATGCAGAACAACCTCGTCCACGGCTCCGACAACGAAGACCCCGGCGCGAACGAACGCGAGATCGAGCTGTTCTTCGACGAGGACGAACTCGTCGATTACACCCGCGCCGACGAGGCCTGGGTCTACGCCGACGAAGACCACTGAGTCGCGCTGTTTCGACGTTTCGTCGTCCCGTGTTTCGCCGCCTTTTCGCGCCCGCCGTGACCCGCGAGCCGCGCGAGTGACATCATCCGGACAGGGCGACGGACACGGGAGGATGGATTTTTATTCGCTGATTCGAGTAGGGCACCCATGGACAGCAGTTCCGGTGGCGACGACGGGCAGTCGGACACGCGGTTCTCACGGCGACGGATGCTGGCGCTCGCTGGCGTGACGCTCGCGAGCGGCGTCGCTGGCTGCAGCGGCGGTGGGTCCAGCGACGGGACCGACACGCCCGCCGACAGCGACGGCGGGTCACCGACGCCCGGGCCAACGCCGACCGTGACGCAAACGGCGACGGCGACGCCGACCGACGCGGGGACGGCCACGCCGAAACTGTCGGACCTCGTCGGGGAGTACCGGTGTGCCGATGTCGACGCCGACCCGGACATCGTCGTCGCCAAAGACGGGAGCGGCGACGTGGAAACGGTCGACGAAGCCATCGAGGAAGCGCCCGCACGGGACCCGTCGGGGACCCTGATCTACGTCGAAGCGGGCCGCTACTACGAGAAACTCGAGGTTCCGCGGAGCAAGATCAACCTGACGCTCGTCGGAGCGGGGCCGACCGAGACGGTGTTGACCTACGACGACCATGCCGAGAAGACCGACGACCAGGGGAACGCCCTCGGGACCGGCGGGTCGGCCAGTTTCGCCACTTCGGCCCCCGATTTCACCGCGGCGAACCTGGCCTTCGAGAACGACGCGGAACCGGTCGCGCAGGCCGTCGCCGCCCGCGTCGCGGGCGACCGTTCTCTGTTCCGGAACTGTCGGTTCCTCGGGAACCAGGACACGCTCTACACCATCGCGCCGGTCAGGCAGTACTACCGCGACTGCTACATCGAGGGCGACGTGGACTTCATCTTCGGCGCGGCGACGGCCTACTTCGAGAACTGCGAACTGTTCTGCAAGGACGATGGCGGATACGTCACCGCGGCCTCGACGCCCCGGAGCGCGGACTACGGCTACGTCTTCAACAACTGCGAGGTGACGGCCGACGGCGCAGCCGACGACTCCTACTATCTCGGGCGGCCGTGGCGCCCGTACGCCCGGACGGTGTTCATGAACTCGACGCTGGGCGACCACGTCCACCCCGAAGGATGGCACAACTGGGACGACCCCGGGAAAGAGGAGACCGCGACCTACGCCGAGTACAACAACGAGGGGCCCGGGTACACACCCGACCAGCGCGTCGAGTGGGCCACAGAGCTCTCGGACTACCTGGCTGGCCAGCACGAGGACCCCGAAGAAGTCCTCGACGGCTGGACCCCCGAGGCCTGTTTCTGAACGGGACCGACCCGGTTTTTTGCGCCGCCAGCACGCGCCGGCGCGACTGATAGATTTTTGGCACCCCCCAGCCAAGTAGGGGGCGTGCAGACGACATCGGCAGCCGACATCGAAGCGGTCCTCGACGAGTCCGGACCGGACTACGAGGAGTTCAGCTTCGAGCCGGCCAGCGGGGGGACGCGGGCTGACGTCTACATGGTGTCACTCGTCTATCAGGGAAATGAGTACGAGGTCTACGTGAAATTCAAACCGGAGGGCGACGACCGGTTCGCCATCGAGCCGCGACTCCACGAGTACGTCGCCAAGCGGACGGACGTGCCGGTCCCGCGGATCCTCGTGTTCAAGGCCGAGCCCGAGCGCTCGGTCCCGCCCTACTTCGTGACCGAGCGGATCCGGGGGGAGAACCTCGCCGAGCAGTTCGGGGCGATGGACCATGGCGACTGGGAGCGAGTTATCGAACAGGTCGGGTCGATCCTGGGAGAGATCCACTCGGAAATCGCCTTCGAGGCCTTCGGTCGCCTGATGCTCTACGACGACCGGATCACCATCCGCAACTGGCGGGGCGACTGGCGCGAGTACTTCGGCGACCTGACCCGCTCGCACGTCGACCGCCTCGACGAGACGCCCTTCGCACGGGTACAGTCCCGGGCGGCCGAGGCTATCGAGTCGACCCTCTCGGTCGTCCCGACCGACGGCATCCCGCGGCTGGTCCACGACGACCTCCAGCCGACGAACCTCCTCTGTCTGCTCGACGAGGCGGCGCCGATAAGCGCCGTCCTCGACTGGCAGGACACGCTCGCCGCCCACGAGGACTACCAGCTCGCCCAGGCGGAGTTTCTCTACATCGACTCGACGTTCGACGACCCCGACCTCCGCGAACGGCTCCGCGAGAAACTCTTCGAGGGGTATCGCTCGCATCACGAGTTCGAGCGCGACGAGACCTACGAGCGGTCGAAGCCGGTCTACCAGCTCTCGACGCTGCTGTGGCGGATGACCGGCTTCGAGGACGCCTTCGCCGAGGACGACCTCGGCCGGGCCCGCGCGGAGTTCCAGTACCGCCAGCAGTTCGACCGACTGATCGACGAACTGCCCGAGTGACCGACGGCCGTCCCTTCCGATAGCCGTTTCTCGTCCCCTGTCGCCCGCCGCACATCACCCGACCCCCGTCGCCTATCGCCCGACCCCCGTCGCCTATCGCCCGTTCCTTGCCTCTACATCAACGACGCGCCCGTCCTGTCATCCGCGGAAAACGACGTTTTTATACCGTCGCTGGGCGCATCCACCGGGCGATGCCCTCCGAGAAACCCTCCGTTTCGACACTCATCACGGACCCGGACGCCTTTTTCGCCGCCCGGAGCGACGACCTGTCGATCAAGGGGCCGCTCGTCGTCGTGACGCTGGTGGCCGTCGTCGGGTCGGTTGCGACCGTCATCCAGAACCAGCATCTGGTCCCGCTGATCGAACCCGTGTTCCGCGACACGCTGAACGAATCGGCCGAAAACATGTCGAGTTCGGATATCGACCGGAGTATCGACCTGTTCGTCCAGGTGTATCTGGTGTTTTCGTACGGCTTCGCCCTGATCGGTCCGTACATCGTCTGGGTACTCTACGGCGCCGTCTTCCACGCCATTTCGGTCGTCTTCGACGGCACGGGGTCGTTCCGCGGAACGATGGTAGTCACCGGCTGGGGTCGGTTACCGGCCGTGTTCGGGTCTGCTGTCACGGTCGCGGTCAACTACTACCAGTACGAGATCCGCGGCGTGTCGCTCTCGACGAACGTCTCCGGCGAAAACGCGTTCACGGCCGCCCAGCAGATCCAGCCCCCGGACGCCGTCCTCCTCTTGAACGCCGGCCTGACAATCGCTTTCACGTTCTGGGCGGCGTACCTGTGGGTCCACGGCCTACAGTACGCGCGTGACCTCTCGCGCCGGCAGGCCGCCCTCACCGTCGCGATTCCGGTGCTCGTCAGCGTCCTCTTCTCCCTGCAGAACCTGACGGGGGCGCTGTAACGGTCGCGCCGGCCCGGTCGAATCTCCTGTTCGGGTGCTCCCGGATCGATACGATCAGACGCGGGTCGATCCGGCCGAGCGATCAGGCGCGATTCGATGCGGCCGACACGGTCAGGCGCGGTTCGATCCGGTTGACGGTAACTGGCGAGAACCGTTCGAGCCACTCCGTCTCGCCGGCCTCAAGCGCGTCGAGACAGTCCCTGACGCCGAAGTGGATCGCCCCGCGTTCGTCCGAGCAGGGCAGGACGGCGACGAGGTCGCTCCCCTCGTAGACGGCCAGCGAGACCATCGGGAAGACGACGACATCGTGGACGCGGTCGGTGCCGACGTAGGAGCGCTGGCGGCGCTGGAAGGCGGGTTCGAGGTTGTAACCGTTGGTTTGAGCCCACTCACGAAACTCCTCGTAGGTGCCGATGGCGTCGTCGCGGCTATCCTGCTCGGGCGTGCGGATGCGCTGCCAGGACGCCGCGATGTCGGCGTTTGCCAGGACGCCCTCGGCTTCGAGGTCTTGAACCCGGTCCAGCACGGCCCGCTGGCGGTCGTAGGTGCCGTAGGTGTCCCCGCGGATGTAACACTCGACGCGCAGATCGGACGCGATGTGGCCTGTCATGGGAGTCCCCTCTCGAACGGGACGACTCGTGACACGCAGAAAACTCTTGTTGCCGGTTTCCCTCGTGGGAACGTCGAAACCGAGCGGCCACACGGACGGGTCCCGATCGCCCGGCTGCGGTCGCGCCTAGTCGTCGGCAGTGGGCGCGGCGCGACCGACATCGATCTCGCCGGCGTCGAGCTCTTCCTCGATCTCGCGGGCGGCCTGCACCATGTTCTCCATCTTCCCGTAGGCGGCCTCGCGGGGGAGGAGTTTCAGGCCGCAGTCGGGGCTGATCGTCAACTGCTCGGGCGGGACGACCTTGAAGCCCTGTTTGATATTCTCCTTGATCTCCTCGACGCTCTCGACTTCGGCGACGTGGTTGTCGACGACGCCCAGCGCGAGGTCGAGCGTGAACTCGGGGTCGGTGAACACGTCGATCTGTTCGTAGTCGCCGTTAGTGAGTTCGAGGTCGACCTCGTCGACCGGGTAGTCGAGCAGTTCGGGGTAGATGCGGGAGTAGTCGCCGTAACAGACGTGGACGCCGATGCGGACCTCGTCGGGAATGTCCTCGACGATGCGTTCGAGACACTCGCCGACGATGGCGTGGTCGTCGGGCGTCGTCGCCAGCGCCGGCTCGTCGATCTGGATGTAGCGGGCGCCGGCGTCGACGAGCTGTTCGATCTCGGCGTTGACCAGTTCGGCGAGCGCGTAGGCCAGTTCGGCGTCGTCCTCGTAGGCCTCGTTGAACGTCCAACTTGCCAGCGTGTAGGGCCCGGTGATGGGCACCTTCACGGGACGAGAGGCCACCTCGTCGGTGAACTCGAACTCGTCGACGAGCCACTGCTCACCGTACTCCACCTCGTCAGCGACGCTGGGCTTGTCGAAGTAGTTGTGGCCCCACACCTTCACGCGGCCGTTGAACTCGTAGCCCTCGATGCGGTGGGCGAAGTACTCGACCATCTCCTTGCGGCGCATCTCGCCGTCGACGACGACGTCCAGGCCGGCGCGTTCGTGCTCCTGGGTGATGAGGCGACTGGCGTCGTCCTTGGCCTCCTCGAACTCCGCCTCGCCGAACGTCGAGTCATCGTCCTCGACGAGGTCGAAGGCCTGGTCGAGCCACTTGGGCTTCTTGTAGCTGCCGACGACGGTCGTCAACAGGAAGTGGTCGTTCGGGTGGTCCTCCGGTCGGAACTGTTCGCGGTTGTCGCTCATGCGTTGACCTCCTCGCGCTCGACGGCGCCGAGCGCAGCCAGTTTCTCCTCGAACTTGCCCGACGGCAGGTAAAACGTCGGGGTGTTGATCGTCGCGTAAACCGTCTCGAAGTCGGTGCCCGGCGTGTTCGAAAGCGCCCACTCGACGCGTTCTTCGATCTCCTCGGGGGACTCGACGAGCGTGTTCTGCCCGTCGACGACCCCCAGCGCCACGTCGTCGGTACAGCCGTACTCGCCGATGACGTAGGCGTTGTCCTCGTGGTTGGCGACGAAGTCGAACCCGACCGCGTCGATGTCGGCGTCGAGCAGGTGCGCGTACACCTTCTCGTCGATGGCCGCGTCGCCGCCGTGGGACTCCCAGTAGGTGTGAGCCACCACGTCGGCGTCGGCGGCCGACGCCACGGCGTCGATGGCCTCGCTCGCGCGCTCGTCCTCGCCGTCGCCCGGCGGGTTCTCGAGCAGCGACGGTTCGAGCAGGAACAGCGTCTCGACCTCGTCGGGGAACGCTTTCGCCTCGCCAGCGAGGAAGTCGCCGACGGCTTCGAGAAACTCGCTCTCGTCGCCGTAATGCTCGTCCGTCGCGAGGTCGGCCAACGAGTACGGCCCCGGCAACACGGCCTGCAGGCCCTCGTCGACGTGTTCGGCGGCGGCGTCGAGTTCGTCGGCCACGTCGCCGTCGAAATCGAGGTCGCCGCGGACGACGGGGTCGCGGTAGAAGTTGTTGTTGTCGTAGTAGCGGACGATGCCGGCGGTGTCGACGCTGTCGTGGACGGCCAGCGGGTGGGCGAGCATGTCGTCCCACCGCAACTGGCCCTCGACGACGCGGTCAAGTCCCGCCGTCACCTGGTCGTCAACGGCCTCGCCGCGCGCGTCCTCGTAGACCGAGACGACATCTTCGCCCTCGTCGCCGGAGATCAGGTCCTCCTTCTGGTGACCTTTCAGCTCCGACAGCTCGTCTTTCGCCCACTCCGGCAACGGGTACAACCCCGGGGTGGTCGAAACTAGTTGTGCCATTACACCGTCGTACGAAATGACGCAGTATAATATTTCCTATCTCCCCTAATGTCTGGTGGTAATTCTATCACGTCTCACGACCGATAGCCACGGGATTTATATTAGCACGAAAGTACGTTACGCCTGATGGGTCGGATCACTGACGACCCGTGGCGGATCCGGGTCGTCGGGCTCTGCCTGCTCGTCGGCGGGGTCGCGTTACTTGTCTACGGCCCCTACTACCGGGCCAACAGTCACGCGCACGTGCCGAATCCCCAGAGTCACGCCCTCTTCGGAGATCTCGGGAGATCCGAACACGTGGTGGTGGCGCTACCGCTGGCCCTTCTCTTTTACCTGATCCGTTTTCTATCGACGGTGACGGTGATCCCGGCCGCGCTGGCGGTCTGGGGCGCGAGCATGCTCTGGACAGGTAAGATTCGCTCGGTGACCCCGGCGTGGGCCGCGGCCGCGATCCCGCTCGCGTTGGCTCCCGTCGCCGTCCTGGTTCACATCGAACCGGTCGGTGCCGGCGCCTGTGATGTATCCCCCTGCACGAACCCGATTCGACCGGAGTGGACGGCCCCGTCGGGCGTGTTCGAAGTCGCCGCGGCGATGCTTCGCGAGGGCGCGGTGGCGTACGGCGCCGCCGGGTTCTTCCTCTTCGGCAGCGTCGCGAACGCGGGCGAGCGCTCGGGGCAATGGGTCCCGGCGGTCTTTCTCTACGTCGTGGTCTGGACGACGCTGCTCCTGTTCACCGCCCCGGGGCTCGTCGGCGGGATGGTCCTCTGGCTCGCTGTCGCGGGGGTGCTGGCGCTCCCGCTGTGGCGGTTCGGGCAATGGATCGCCGCGCCGGCCGACGCGAGCGCCGTCCCCGACGACTCGTCCGTGGATGTCGACGCTGCGGTCGGGTGACATCACGGTCGGACGATGCCGCGGGCGAGCGATACTGCTTTTCCGTTCGAGCGCCGTCACACCTCGGGGTTTCGGGGCGTCAGCCGCAATACCAGCAACTGCTCGAACGGGTGTGACTCGCTCGCCACGTCGGTCGCATCCAGCCCGTGTGCCCGCGCGTGCTCGCGCACTGCGTCGGGGTCAGTGAGCGTGCTGACGAGCAACAGGGCCGCGCCGTCGGGCGCGAGCACCCGGCGCACGTCAGCCAGGAACGGGTCTATCGCGGCGCGACCATCCTCGCCGCCCGACAGCGCCCGCTCCATCCAGTCGTCCCACTCGGCTTCGGGATCGGTCGGGAGGTAGGGGGGATTGAACGCCACCAGGTCGAAGGCACCTGCCCGGAAGGCCGTCGTCAGGTCCGCCCGGACGACCGGGACCCCGGCCGCGACGGCCTGCCGGCAGGCGTGGGGGTTCAGGTCCGACCCGACCGCCCTGGCGCCGGCCTCGCACGCCCGACTCGCGACGTAGCCCGACCCCGTGCCCACGTCGAGCACCCGGTCGCCCGGGTCGACGTGCTCGACGACGGCGTCGGCCAGCAGGCGCGAGTCCTCCGCGGGCTGGTACACCCGTTCGACCTCGCGGCGGTCGGCGAGGCTTGGGCGGTTGTCGTCGGCAGTTTCGTCCCCCATCGCGGCTCACCGCCCGCCGGGGTCACCGACCTCGTGGGCCAGCGTCGCCAGTTCGGCGAACGCCGCGGGCGCGAGGTTGCCCGCGCGGGCGCTCATCAGTTCCTCGTCGGCCGCCGCGACGACGGCGTCGGGGTCGCCCAGCCCAGAGATGTGCCCGGTGTTGCGGATGGCGTTGCGCATCGTCTTTCGGCGCTGGGTGAACACGGCCTTCAGGAACTCGAAGAAGAACGCCTCGTCGGGCACCGAGTAGTCGGGGTCCCGCGGCGTCGTCCGCACGACCGCGCTGTCGACGGCGGGCGGCGGCGAGAACGCTTCCGGCGGAACCGGTTCGACGACGGCCACGTCGGCGTAGTGGCCCGCAGCGACCGAGAGGCGGCCGTACTCCTCGGTACCGGGCGCGGCGGCCATCCGCTCGGCGAACTCCCGCTGGAGCATCAGGACCAGCGGTCGCTTCTCGGGGAGGAGTCGGAAGACGAACTCGCTGGAGGCGCCGTAGGGCAGGTTCGACACTGACGCCGTGAACTCGGGCAATTCGATGTCGAGCGCGTCACCCTCGATCACGGTCAGTCGCCCCGCGGCGATCTCGTCGGCGAACTCCTCTTGGAGGAACTCGGCCAATTCGGGGTCGCGCTCGACGACGGTGACCTCGTCGGCGACCGCGAGCAGGCGGTCGGTCAGCGCGCCGGTCCCGCCACCGATCTCGAGGACGTGTGAGAGGTCGGCGGCGTCGCCGTCGCGAGCGCTGCCCTCGACGGCATACTCGGGAAGCCTGTCGAGAACGCGGTCGTCGACGAGGAAGTGCTGGTCGCGGTCCGGGTCGCCGCGGACGCCCGCCCGGCGCATGAGGGCGTCGGGATCGCGCGCCCCCGTCTCGGGAGTCGTCCGTCGCTCGTCACTCATTGCTCTTCGTAGGCGCGTCGCCCCCTTTTACCTCTCGCTCTCCGGTTCCCGGTCTCGCTCTCTTTGCTCGCTTTCTCCGTTTCCCGCTCTCACCACTTCCCGCTCTCACTCCTCGCGGCGGGCGAAGGTGCGATACTTCAGGTCGTCCTCGCGGATCTCCTCGAGGATGCGCTCGACGATGACCTCGCGGGGGTTGTGGAGGCCGTCGACGCGTTCGGCGAGGTCGTCGAAGCTCTCGAAGGGGCGCCGCTTGCGCTGGTCGAGGATGGCGTTGCGGAGTTTCTTCCCGATACCGGGCAGGAGATTCAACTGGTGCAGGCGGAGGGTGATGGGCTGGGCGTCGTTGTAGAAGTCGACGAACCGCCCTTCCTCTTCGGTGACGACGTCCTCGACGACGTACTCGAGTTCCGACTGGGCACCACCGGAGAGGTCCTCGTACTCGACCTCGCCGAGGTGTTCGATGCGGTCGTCGTCGCGGTCGAGGGGGAGGTCGTCGCCGATAGAGACCCCGGCGTCGGCCGCGAGGACGGCCTCGTACAGGCAAAAATCCGCACGATCGAGCGCGTACGCCAGGGGCTGTTTCTGGTACTGCGGGCGGTCGTCCTCGGTGCGGCCGTGGGCCAGGAAGTCGAGGACGACCGCGACGGGGGGCCCCGACTCGTCGTCGCGCTCGGTGTCACTCATGTCAGTAGGGTAGGGCGAGACGGGACTTAAACCCCTGCAGTCGGAGCGGCCGGTACACGTCGGTCGACGTACAGGTGCGACGCCGGTTCGACCACGCGTCGAGAACGGACCCGGAAAGAGGTCGGTTCCGCGCCGGCGAGCGTCAGATGTACTTCGCGACGACCTCGAGGATCGCGTCGAGTTCGTCGCCGGAGAGGGAGAACCGCTCCTGCGCGTAGATGGCGCGCAGTTCGTCCCGGTCGCGGGGGCGGAGATTTGCGATCTTGTAGGCGGTCGCCTCGTCGACCTTGTCGAGTTCGCGGAGTTCGTCGACGAACTCGCGGGACTCCTCGGGGTCGAGGACGGCGAATCGGTTGACGTGTTCGATGGCGCGCGCGAGTTCGTAGCGCATCTCGCGGTCCTCGTCGGCGGCCCGCTCGCGCTCGAGACCCTCCAGTATCTCCTTGGTCTCCGCGACGGTCAGGAACTCCTCGGAGACCTTCTCTTTGAAGATCGTCATTCCTGCGCGGTGAGGTGTGCGGACTTGACGATGAGCGTCTTCTCGGTGGAGCCATCGACGATTTCGACCTTGTAGGCGTCGCCCTGCTCGCCGACAACCTCGCCGGTGCGACCGTCGAAACGCGGGTGGAAGCGCCCGTCAGGGACGCTCGGGTCGATCTTGAGGTGGACCTTCTCGCCGGTCTCGTACTCGGCGACGGCGCGCTGGGGCGGCGACGTGCCCCGCTCCCGTGGCTCGTTCTGTAGCTTCTTGCGCGTCTTCTTTCGGGGTCCGTTGGAGTTGGGCATTCGTGGGTTCCGTTTACCCTGTAGCACTTATAAAACGCACGTTCCTCCGCCGTCAGCTGTCGGTCCCGCCGTCGACCGCCACGTCCACGTCGCTGTCGTCGGTGGGTTCGTCCACGCCTGTGTCAGTGAGTTCGTCTGTGTCGGCATCGTCCTCGGTAACTCCGTCCGCGCCTGCGTCGGTGGGTTCGTCCGCACCTGCGTCAGTGAGTTCGTCCGCGTCGCCGTCGTCGGTGCCTCCATCCGCGTTCCCGTCCTCGGTGACTCCGTCCGCGTCGCTGTCGTCAGTGCCTGCGTCCGCGTCAGCGTCGACGGTAACTTCGTCCGCGTCAGCGTCGACGGTGAATCGTTCCAGGAGTTCACGCAGGTCGGCGGCCTGTTCTTCGATGGTTTCGGCGTCGCGCGCGACGTGGTCGAGGCTCTCCACCTGGTCGGCGGCCGTGGTCGCGACGCGGTCGGCCCGGCCGGCGGTGCGGTCGCTGATCTCCGCGACGCGGTCCGAGAGCCCGACGACCTCCTGTGCGGTCGCGGCCTGCTCGTCGGTCGCGTCGCTTATCTCCTGGACGCCCTGGTTGGTCTCGCGGACCTGAGATTCGATCTCGTCGAGCGCGTCGAGCGCGCCCTGGGTCGTCTCGACGCCGGCGACGACGTCCTCGCGCATCGACTCCATGTCGTCGACGGTCTCGGCGGTCCGCTCGGACAGCCCCGAGAGCAGGTCGTCGATATCGTCGGTCGCCTCGCGGGTCTGCTCCGCGAGGTCTTTCACTTCGTCCGCGACGACGGCGAAGCCCTGCCCCTCGGCGCCCGCGCGTGCGGCCTCGATGGACGCGTTGAGCGCGAGCGTGTTCGTCTGGTCGGCGATGTCGCCGATGAGGTCGACCACTTCCGCGACCCGTTCGACCTCGTCGTCGAGCGCGCGCACCTCGTCGGCGGTCGACCGGGTGGCCGACTCGATGGTCTCCATGCCCGCCATTGCCTCGCCGGCAGCCGCCGCGCCGTCGGTCGCGACCGTCTCCGTCTCCGCGGCCAGTCCGGCCACGGTGTCGGCCGTCGCCGCGACCTCCTCGACCGTCGCCGAGAGGTCGTTCATCTCCTCGCGGACCTCGGAGAGGTACTCGTCCTGTTCGTTCGCGTCGGCCGCGATCTCCGCGACCGACCCGTTGACTTCCTCGCCCGTCTCGCGTGCGTCTCTGGTGGCCGCGGTCGCGCGCGTCGTCGACTCGGCGACCTCCTCGGCGAAGGCCCGGACCTGCCGGACCATCCCCTCCAGGTCGGCCATCGTCTCGTTGAACGCCCGGGCGATCTCGGCCATCGCCTCGCTCTCGTCGTCGGGGTCGAGCCGTCGCGTCAGGTCGCCGTCGGCACAGGCGCGGATCGTCTCGCCGTACTCGTCGGCGGTCGTCTCGAGGTGCTCGTTGAACCGTTCGGCCTCGGCCTGGGCCGCTTCGGCCTCGGCCTGAGCTGCTTCGGCCTCGCGACGGGCTTCGTCGGCCTCGCCCCTGGCCTCCTCGCGGGCCCGCTCTATCTCGTCGATGCGTTCGGCGAGCGAGTCTCGCATCGAGGCGAAGGTCCGGTACAGTGTCCCGACCTCGTCCTCGCGGTGGGTCTCCAGGTCGACATCGAGGTCACCCTCCTCGATGGCTTTGGTCCGGTCGGCGAGCCGGCTGATCGACCGCGAGACGGGGCGCTCGACGACCAGTCCGACCACCCCGAGACTCAGCGCGACGAACAGGAAGACCAGCCCGAGGTAGCCTTTCGTCTTCCCGCCGACGCCGAAGATGTCGGTCGAAGCCGTCGTCACGACGGCCATGCGGGTGCCGGGAGCCCTCGCGTAACTGACGACCGATCCGCCCTCCTCGACGACCGTCGCGTTCCCGCCCCCGTCCTCCGGCGGGACGAGGAGCATCGACGGGCGGAACTCGGTCTGGTTGTACAGTTCGCGGGCGGCGGGCCCGTCGTAAGTCGTCCCGACCGCCGACGACTGGCCGTACAACACCGTGGCGTTGCGGTGGAGAACGCTCGTCTCGGCCCCGTCGACCGGTTCGCGGAACGAGAACGAGTCGTTCAGCGACACCTCGACCGCGACGGCGTGTTCGACGCCGTGCCGGACCTCGCTGATGAACGCGATCCGCGTTTCGTTGCCGACCTGATACCCCTCGCTCACGTAGACGGAGTCGACGATCAGGTTCTCGAAGTCGACCGGTTCGAGCCACGGGAACCGCTCGCTCCCGTTGCGATCTAGCGCCACCGAACTCCCAGCGATCGCGTCCTGCTGCCAGTTCACGAGATACAGGCCCGTCACCTCGTCGGGCATCGACCGCTCCATCGACTGCAGCGTCGTGGTCACATCGACATCGCCGTCGGCACGGAGCCGGTCCGACTGGGAGACGACCCGCGTCGTCGAGACGTGCTGGTCGCGCCAGTTGGCGACTTCATCGGCCGTTCGCTCCGTGCTCGTCTCGAGACTGTCCCTGACCGCGTCCCGCTGGGTGTCCCGCTCGGCCGCGTACACGCCACCGAGCACGACGACCAGCAACAGCAAAATGACGACGACCGCGGTCCCGAACTGTCGGAGGTACGTCTGTCGAACCTTGTCAGGTAACAGGCCAGCGAGCCGTCTATCCATACCACGCCTGCTCACGTACGTCGGCTAAACTCCTGTGCCCCGGTTTCCAGACGTGATAATGACGTCCGGTTTCAGGGGTCGTCTCAGACGAGAACGGCGACGCGACCGGCGATAAAGGCCGCGACGGCGAGGAACATGCCGTACTTGAGGAGGGACTGGCCGGCGGTCGCGTCGCCGAAACTCCGATACCCGGCGTAACACATCACCGCGTCCGCGGGGACCACGACGGCGAGGTAGGCCACGCCGAAGGTCCCGCGCAGGTACGGGACCGGGCTGGCGACCACGGCGATCCCAAGCGCGGCAGCGGCGACAGCGAGCGCTCGCCGCTCGCCGACGACGACGGGAAGCGTTGTCAGACCCTCCTCGCGGTCGCCGGCCACGTCCTCGACATCCTTGATCACCTCGCGGGCGAAGTTCGAGAGCGCCGCGAGCGCCGCGAGCACGAGTGATTCGGTCGCCGAGCCGACCGCAGCCCCGCCGAAGACGAGCGCGCTCCCGACGAGATAGGCGACCAGCGCGTTGCCGAGCCCGGGCGTCCCCTTGAACAGTTTCGTGTAGGTGACCAGTGCGACGAGGTTGACGCCGGCGATGGCGAGCGCCAGCGGCGGGAGCAAGACCGCGAGCGCGACGGCGCCCCCGAAGAGGGCGAGGCTAAACCACAGCGCGAGTCGTGGCGAGACGGCGCCCCGCGGGATCGGACGGTCGGGGTCGTTGATCCGGTCGATATCGCGGTCGAAGTAGTCGTTGATTGCCATCCCGGCCCCAGTGGCGAGAATCGTGGTCGCGCTCGCGAGGGCCGTCGCCGTCGCCTCGTCGGCCGACCAGCCGTCGACGGCGACGAACGCGCCGATAAAGGCGAGCACGCCGGCCGCCACCGCGTTGGCCGGCCGCGTCATCTCGACGAGCCCGCGCAGGCGCTCGGCACCGGACATACCCCCTCTTTTCCGGGCGGGGGTTAGAAAACTGCGGTTGTCCCGTCCCCAGTCGTCTCCGGGCGGCTCTTCGGAGCTCACCGACCGCGAGCCTACAGGTCGCCGCCGACGAGTTGGCCGTCCTCCTCGTGGATCAGGCCGTGCTGGATGGCCAGGTCGAGCACCTTCTCGCAGTCCTGCTGGGAGATCTGGTAGGCGCTCGCGGCGACGGTGACGAACTCCGCCTTGTCCACCGGGAACTCCCGGTTCTCGAGCAGGCGCATCACTTTCGTGTTCTCCAGGCGCGTCATCGACACGTCCGGCGTCTCGTCGTCGTCAGTCTCGCTCGTGTCGTCGTCGGCTCCGCTCGCGTCGTCGTCGGCCCCGTCCGCGGTGTCGTTCGCGTCAGCCGTCTCCTCGCGCTCGCTCGCGTCGTTTTCTGCTTCGTCGTCCGCGCCCCCCTCCGATTCGTCGTCCGCGTTCGCCCCGCTCCGCCGGTCGTCGTCGCGCCGGTAGCCCGCGCCCCGGGAGTCGCTGTACTTGCGCGTCTCCTCGGACCCGGAGTCCCGGAGCGTCGAGGGCTTGCGTCCGCCGCTGTCGTCGCGACGGAAGCCCGCCCCACGCGAGTCGGTGTATTTCTTCCCGTCGTCCTCGTCGTCGCTCGAATCGTCGTCGGCGTCCGACGCCCCCTCTTCGGCCCCGCTGTCACCGACCGACCGGAGTACGTCCTCGTCGTCTCCGAGCGTCGATTCGAGCGACGCGTCCGTCTCGTCAGTCCCTCCGGACTCCTCGCCGCGTCCCGATCCGGCAACACCGCGATCCGACGCGCCGTCGCGTTCGACCGCCTCGACGACCGACTCGAAGACGGCATCGAGCTTCCGCGCGCAGGTGTCACAGAGCACGACCGTCTGTCCGGCACTCTCGCTCCGGAGCCTGTCGGGAACGACCGGATACTCGTCGAGTGACGCGTCGAGCGCCGTACTACAGAAGTAACAGGATGACAGCGTGTCCATGCCGGATCCGAGGCGACCGACCGACGTAAAACGGTCGGTGGGCGTCGTCCGAAACGATCACTCTCGGGCGTCGGCGTGGTCGTACACGAACCGCCGCAGGAGTTTCGCCGCCAGCACCGCCGTCTCGCCGTCGTCGCGGTCGTTCACCTCCACCACGTCGAACCCGTCGGCGTGGGGCGCGACCCGCCCCACCAGGTCCCGTCCCTCGCGGGGAGCGAGTCCGAACGGCTCCATCGTCCCCGTTCCGGACGCGAATCCCGGGTCGAAGGCGTCGACGTCGACGCTCAGGTAGACCGACTCGTCTTCGAAGTCGGGGTTCCAGTCGGCCGCGTCCTCCGGCGCGACGACCGTCACGTCGGTCTCGTCGGCCCGGCCCCACTCGGCCTCGCTCCCGGTTCGGGCGCCGATGACGACGGCGCGGTCGGCCAACTCGAGCGCGTGGCGCGTGACCGTCGCGTGGCTCAGCGGGTCGCCGGCGTAGGACTCACGAAGGTCGAGGTGGGCGTCGAGACAGACGAAGACGTCCGGATCGACGGCGCGGACGCCGGCGACCGTGACGGTGTGTTCGCCGCCGACCACGAGCGGGGTCGCACCGTCGGCGCGGACGTCCGAGAGCGCCCCTTCGAGAAAGGTGAGATACTCCTCGGCGTCGGCCGTCGGGCCGATGTCGCCGTGGTCGGCGACGGCGAGGTCGGTGAATCGACTGTCGGTGTGGTGGTCGTAGTCGTCGAAGTGCCCGGCGTAGTGGCGGACGCGACGCGGTCCGAACCGTGCGCCGGGGTCGAAAGAAGTAGAGGCGTCGAGCGGCGCGCCGACGAGGACGTAGTCAGCCGCGGACCGGGACGCGTCGGCGCCGGGGAACATCAGACGATCTTTCGCTGGGACTCCATCTCGAGGTACTCGATGTTCTCGTCGGGTTCGAGATCGACGTCCTCGGGGAGCGCGATGGTGAACGTGTCGTAGGTCTCCAGGTCCATGACCTGTGCCTCGTCGCCCTCGACGGAGACGACCTGTCCCTGCTTGCGGTTGATGATGGGGACGCGGATCTTCGCGTCGACGGGCTGGGAGAGATTGCGCTTCTTGCCGTCGAAGACACCCTCGGCCTCGACGCGCGCCTTCGCGCTCCCGTGTTTGCCCGGTTTCGCCGTACTGTACGCGTTGATCTTGCAGGCCACGTCGTCGATCATGACGTAGCTTCCCTCGTCGAGATCGCGCACCTCGACCTGCTTCGTTGCCATACAGCGCCGTAAACGAGCGACCAGTATAAACGGTTTGGAACGCGTTTGCGCCGCGTTTCGCCGGGAACCGTCGGCCGGTCTCGGGCGGCCGCAAGCGACCCGACAGCCCCCGGGGCCACCGCGAGCGGCCTCGCCCGCTCACTCCTCGCGGCGCTCGCGGAGGCTCTGTCTGGTGAACTGCGGCTGTGCGCGGATCCCGCGGCGCTTGCGGTAGGAGTAGACCAGCAGGAACGCGACGACGGCGGTAAACGCGGCCGTCACGCCGGCGGCGAGCTGTTCCTCGACGGCGTAGAGAAAGGAGGTCGAGAGGACGCCGCTGGCGAGGACGATCCCGTAGATGAGCCGCCGGGTGAACTGGCCCAGGATGTTCTGGGAGTCGCGCAGGTCCACTTCGATCTGGAGGTCCTCGTTGGCGGCGAGCGTGAGCACGTCCTCGAGTTTCGGGGGGATCCGGACCGCGGACCGGCCGGCGTCGGAGAACTCCTCGGCGCGGTCACGGACGTACCCGCGGGCGGTGTCGGCCAGGTATCCCTCCTCCCGGAGGTAGTCCGTCGCCACATCGATGAAGTCGAAGTCCTCGTCGAGGGTCACGCAGACCCCCTCGACGACGGTGGCGACCCGCAACACGAGCGCAAGGTCGGCGGGGAGTCGGAACGGGAAGTCGTAGATGGTGTCCTCGACCTGCTGGATGATCTGCTGGACGCGGTACTGCTCGATATCCTCGCCGCGGGCGTCCGCGATGGCGAGTTCGAGCACCTCGCCCATCACCCGGCGGTCGGCCTCCGGGCTCAGCGTCCCCATCTCGACGAGCGCGTCGAGGATGCCGTCGATGTCCTGGTCGGCGACCGCGACGTAGAAGTCGATGATCTTCTCCTGAACGAACGGCTCGACGTAGCCGCTCATCCCGAAGTCGTAGAAGACGAGTGTGCCGTCGTCCTGGACCGCGAGGTTGCCGGGATGGGGGTCCGCGTGGAAGACGCCGTCCTCGATTATCATCTGGAGGTAGGCCCGCTGGAGCGTCTCGGCCAGGCGCGTCCGGTCGACCGCCAGTTCGTCGAGGTCTTCCAGGTTCGTGATCTTCGTCCCCGGGACGTACTCCATCGTGAGCACCCGCTCGGTCGAGCGGTGCGGGTCCGTGCTCGGGATGCGAACGCCCTCGTCGCCCTCGAAGTTGGCCCGGATCTCCTCTAACATCTCGGCTTCGCGCTCGTAGTCCATCTCCTCGCGGATCGTCCGGTCGAACTCGTCGGCGAGCGTCTCCAGCGAGAACGACCGCGACTCGTCGACGAAATACAGGATCACCGGCAGCGACCAGCGGATGACCCGCAGGTCGGACTCGACGAGCGCCTGCACGCCCGGCCGACGCACCTTCACCGCGACGGCGCCGTTCTCGGTCCGGGCGCGGTAGACCTGCCCCAGACTCGCGCCGCTGATGGCTTCCGTCTCGAAGTCGTCGAAGTTCTCCTCGACCGGGCCGAGTTCCGATTCGAGCACCTCCTTCGCGGCGGCCCACTCGGCCGGCGGCACCCGGTCCTGCAGCTCCTCGAGTTCGTCGATATACTCGGGCGGGACGATGTCTGGCCGGGTCGAGAGCAACTGGCCGAGCTTGATGAACGTCGGCCCGAGCGTCAGGAGCGTGTCGAGCAGCGTCCGGGCGCGCTCGCGCCGTTGCTCCGCGGTGACCCGCCGGCGCGGGCCAAAGAGCAGGAACCGGTTGCGGTCCCGGGCGTACGAGACCAGAAGCGGCAGGAACCGGCGGGCGACGACGACGAACCGCCAGTACGCGCGTGGGTTCACCGAGGACGTCCTCCTCGGATCACTCGTCGACCGGGATCGTCGTCGCGGGCGTCGCCTCGGCCTTCGGGAGCCGGAGTTCGAGGACGCCGCGGTCGATCGTCCCGTCGGCGCCGGTGCCGGTCACGCCCGGCGGCAGCGGCAACTCCACGTCGAGAAAGAGCGAGCGCTCCTCCTCGACGTAGTCGAACTCGGCGGGAACCGACTTCTCGCGGCGGGCCTCGATGGTCAGCCGGTTGCCCTCGGCGCTCACGTCGACCGTCGACTCGCTCGCGCCCGGCAGGTCCACCACCAGGAGATACGCGTCCTCGCTTTCCAGCACGTCCGCGAAGACGGCGTCGGGCAAGTCCCGCAACGCGTCACGCAACGTTGACATGTACGTCCGTTAGGAGTGGGAGCCGAAAAAGGCCGCGGTCGGTCGGGGTTCGACACCGCGGTCGGTCGAGGTTCGACACCACTGTCGGTCGGGGTTCGACACACCGTTTATCCGCCCGGCGGCGAAAGCGGGGCTATGAACGAGCAGTCAGAACCGGGCGGGGATCCGCCGCCCGTCTCGGCGGTCCAAAAGCGGATAGCCGAGGCCGTCAAGCCCCTCGACCACACCGAAACCCTCCCGGTGGGGACGGCTATCGGCCGCCCGCTCGCCGAACCGATCACCGCGCGCCGGGCGCTGCCCCACTACGACCGCGTGTCGACGGACGGGTTCGCCGTCCGGGCCGCCGCGACGAGCGATGCCGACCCGGAACGGCCCGTTCGACTCGAAATCGTCGGGCGGACCGAAGCGGATCCGGACCGCGGGACCGGTGGGGACGACGGTGCCGCCGTTCCGGTCGACGCCGGTGCCCCGCTCCCGGACGGTGCCGATGCCGTCGTCACGTCCGAGGCGGTCGAGGACGCGAGTCCGGATCGGATCGCGGTCCCGAATCCGGTCGCGTCCGGCGCTGGCGTCCGGGCCGCCGGGAGCGACTTCGAGCGCGGCGAGACGGTCCTCGCGGCCGGTCGGCGCCTGCGCCCGTCCGATCCCGCCCTGTGTGCCGCAGTCGGCCGAACCCGCGTTGAGGCCGTCCAGCGGCCGACCGTCGGCATCGTCCCGACGGGCGAGCGACTCGTCGAGGGCGACCCCGAACCCGGCGAAGTCGTCGAGACGGACGGCCGGACGCTCTCCGCTCTCGTCGAGCGCTGGGGCGGCAAGGTCACCTACCGCGACGCCGTCGACACCGACCCCCACGCCCTGCGCGCGGCCATCGAGCGCGACCTGACGCGGGACCTCCTCGTGACCACGGGCGGGACGGGCCGCGGATCGACCGACCGGATCGACGACGTGCTCGGCGACCTCGGCGACGTCCGCGTTCGGAATGTCGCGCTCGAACCCGGCGGGACCGCCGGATTCGCCGTCGTCCGCGAGCGCCCCGTCGTCGTCCTGCCGGGCGACCCCGTCGGCTGTCTGGTCGCCGCGGTCACCCTGCTCGGCCCGGCAGTGACGCGACTTGCCGGCCGGGACGCGCCGTCGACCCCGACGACCGATGGTCGGCTCGCATCCGATATCGGGAGCGAGCGCGGCGTTCGAACGGTCGTTCCGGTCGCGGTCGGGCGCGATGGCGGTGATGGGGAGACGGAAGCCATCGACGACAGCGCTATCGAAGCCGGCGACGACGACGCTATCGAGGCCACCGTCGACCCGCTGGCGACCCCCGCAACTGCCACACAGGCCACTGTCGCGCGGGCCGACGGGTGGGTCGGGATTCCCGCCTCGGTCGACGGGCGAGCGGCCGACGAAACCGTTACCGTCGCGGACTGGGAAACACAGCCATGAGCGAGCGCAAGGAGTTTCGCGACCTGGCAGCGCCCGAACGCGCCCGCGAGGTGGTCGCCGGACTGGATCTCGCGGCCGGCGTCGAGCGCGTCCCACTCGCGGAAGCGGACGGGCGGGTCCTGGCCGAGCGCGTCGACGCGACGCTCGACGTGCCGGGGTTCGACCGCGCGGCGATGGACGGGTACGCCGTCCGGGCGCGGGACACCTACGACGCGACCGACGACGCCGTCGTGCTCCCGGTCGTCGGGGCGGTCCACGCCGGCGAAGCCCCGGCGACGACGGTCGACCCCGGCGAAGCCGTCGAGATTTCGACCGGCGCGGTCATGCCCGACGGGGCCGACGCGGTCGTGATCGTCGAGCGGACCCGCGAGGTCGGGGCCGAAGACGGATCCAGCGGGACCGACGGATCCGACGAGGACGACGGAGACGACGGCGAGAATCAGCGCCGCGTCGCGGTCGAGACGGCGGTGGCGCCGGGCAAGAACGTGATGCTCGCCGGCGCGGACGTGGCGGCGGGCGAGCGCGCACTCGGCCCCGGCCGACGACTCACGCCCCGCGAGATCGGACTGCTCTCGGCGCTGGGCGTCGACGAGGTGCCGGTCCGCGCGAAGCCACGGGTCGGCATCGTCTCGACCGGCGACGAACTCGTCCGCCCGGGCGAGGACCTGGACAGCCGCGCCGGCCAGATCTACGACGTCAACACCTACACCGTCGCGTCGGCGGTCGAGGCGGCCGGCGGCGACCCCCGGGTCTACCCCCACGTCGGCGACGACACCGCCGAGATGGAGCGCGTCCTCACCGACGCGGCCGTCGAGTGCGATCTCGTGCTCACCTCGGGGTCGACAAGCGCCAGTGCGGTCGACGTGGTCTACCGAGTCATCGAGGACCGCGGCGAGTTGCTCCTCCACGGCGTCGCCATCAAGCCCGGCAAGCCGATGCTCGTCGGCGAGATCGGCGGCGCCGCCTACGTCGGCCTGCCGGGCTACCCCGTCTCCGCGCTGACCATCTTCCAAACCTTCGTCACTCCCGCCATCCGGGACGCAGCCGGTCTCCCCGACCCCGAGACCGCCACCGTCGACGGGCGGCTGGCCGTCGACGGACGGACCGAGGAGGGTCGCCGGCGCCTGCTCGCGGTCGGCCTCGTGGAAGCCGACACCACTGATGGGAGCGAGGGGTCCGGCCCGCTGGTCTACCCCGTCGACAAGGGCAGCGGCGCGACGACGACGCTCACCGAGGCCGACGGCGTCGTCGACGTGCCCGCGGACACGAACGTCCTCACCGCCGGCGAGCGCGTCACCGTCGACCTGTTCTCGCCGGACGTGCGCCCGCCGACGCTGCTCGGTGTCGGCGAGGACGACCCCGCGCTCGCGGCCCTGCTCGACCGCCTCGACCGGCCGCGATATCTCGCCCGCGGCTCCCGCGGAGGGCTCCGCCAGCTCCGCGACGGCGTCCCCGACGTGGCCGTCGTCGCCGGTCCGGTGGACGAGGATATCTCCGTCGACGGCGACGCGCCGGTCGACCTCGGCGGCTGGTCCCGCGAGTGGGGCCTCGTCGTTCCGGCGGGCAACCCCGCGGACGTGACGGGCCTGGCTGACCTGGTCGACCGCGACCTATCGCTGGTCAATCGCGGGACCGACTCGGGCCTGCGCGCGAGCCTTGACGCGGCTGCGGCCGATCTCGCGGACGCGCGCGGCGTCGACCGCGCCGCCGTCACCGACGCCATCGCCGGGTACGGACTGACCGCGCGGGCCTTCGAGAGCCCGGCGCGGTCGGTGGCTGCCGGCGACGCCGACGCCGGCCTCGGCCTGCGCGCGACGGCCGCGAAACTCGATCTCGGGTTCGTCCCGCTCGGCACCCAGCCCGTCCGCGTCCTCGCGAACCCCGCCCGGACGGGGAAGGCGAGCGTGCGCGAACTGGACGGCCTGCTCGACGACGCGAGCGACGCCTTCGCCGGCCTCGACGGCTTCGCGCTCGACTGATCCGGATCCGTTCGAAGCGGGGTGGAGTTGGGAGCGGGTTCCCGCTCGATGGACCATCTACCGTGGCGCGCGCCGTCGCTCGTGTCGAACGACAGTGAGACCGAGCGACGAAGCCGTGCGAGGGATGAGTGAGCGACCGCCGGGAGCGAACGAATCGGCTGGGGAGGCCTGTGGCGTCCTCGCGGTTCCACCGAACGCGACAGCTATAGCTCGTCGAACGCCTCGATCCGGTGGTCGCCGAGGACGCAGTGACCGCGCCGGTCCGCGCCGACGCGTTCGACGTGGACGGCGTCGAGGCCGGCGTTCCACGCCGCACCCACGTCCGAGGGGTTGTCGCCGGCGAGCGCGCCGGACTGCTCGCCGGACCCCACGGCGAGGTCGCGCATCGCCAGTTCGACCGGCGTCGGGTCGGGTTTCCAGCCCGTCTCCTCGGAGCAACAGACCACCGTGTCGAACCAGTCGCGGATGTCGTGATACGCCAGCAGCGGCTCGGTGAGATGCGACTGACAGTGCGTGACGAGGCCCGTCGGGCCGTCCACGCCGGTCAGGAACCGCTCGGCGTCCTCGTAGACGTAGGTCGACTCGGCGCGGGCCCGGGGGTCTTCGACCTCGTGAAACGTCGTCCAGAAGGCATCGGGGTCGACGCCAGCGCTCTCGAGGACGCCGGCGCGGACGCCGCCAGCGCCGTACCAGATGCGGTCGACCTCCCGGTGCGAGAAGGAGGTGCCGAGACGGTCGGCCACCTCGCCGACGACCGCACGCGGGTAGGACTGCTCGACATCGACGACGGTCCCGTCGAGGTCGAACAGCCAGAAGTCGTAGTCGTCACGCGCCATCGGACTGTGTGCGTAGGGGCCGGAGTCGCAAGTGCCTTCCGCCGCAATGGCCGTCAGTCCGCGCCACCGCAGGAGCCGTCAGTCCGCGACGCCGCGATAGCCGTCAGTCCGCGAGTTCGTCGAATCGCGCGGCGAGGTCGGTGTCGTTCTCGGTGATGCCCCCGGCGTCGTGGGTGGTGAGTCGGACCTCGACCTCCCGCCAGCCGATGGCGATCTCGGGGTGGTGGAACGCCTCCTGGGCGACGCCGGCGATACCGGCGGCGAAGCCGACGCCGTCGAGGTAGGCATCGAACTCGTAGGTCCGCACGATTTCGTCGCCGTCGCGGTCCCACGCCGCGGGGAGCTGTGTCTCGATCTCTTCGTCAGATAGCAGGTCAGCCATGTGTTCCCCCTCGGCCGGCACTCGCAAGAAAGTTCGGCTCGTGATACCTTCGGACGTTCGGCTCGCGCGATACCGTTCGAACCGATCCGTCCCGAGAGTCACTCCGCGGCGGTTTCGGGCGGATTGTAGAAGAGCGCGTAGCCGATGGTGCCACTCGCCGGCAGGCTCCCGAGTCCCAGCGCCGTGCTGACCGACAGCGACGCCGCCAGGCCGACGAGCGCGACGACGACGAGCGACGCCGGAATCGCGGCCAGAACCGCGTCGTGGACCGTCACGCTCGCCGCGTCGCGGCGCTCGAAATGGAACACGCGTGTCTCGGCCGACGCTCCCGTGGTAATTAAATATTATTACTTTCCCCAGAACGGGTCGCGGTCCCGTCGCTTGTCGAGGTACATGTTCAGCGTCTCGAGTTCGGTCGCGGGGATGTCCTCGCTCAGTTCCTGCTCTAGGATCTTGGCGTGTTTCTCCGGGATTTCGGTCCAGAGTTCGTCGCCCTCCTCGATCTGTCGGCCGACGGTCGGGCCGTCGATGGAGACGGCGCCGCGGTCGCCCCGGGAGAGTTCCTCGACGTCCTCGCCTTCCTCCTGGATGGACTTGAGGAGGCCGACGCGCTCGGGCTCGGCGCCCTCGAACAACGCGACGTGCGTGTTGCGCTGGACGGTGCCGCCGAGGACTTCGACGCCGACGACCGCCGGGTCGGACTGGCGGAAGGTGTGGTCGTCGAGGATGCGAAAGCGGGCCGGGCGCGTGATGTTGTCGAGCACCTGGTCCTGCTGGGCGCGCTCGCGCTCCGCGACGAACTCCTCGTAGGACTCGACGAGGCGATAGATGACGTCGTTCTCGAAGATCCGGACGTCCTGCTGGTCGGCCAGGTCCACGGCGTCGTCGAGGATGTCGACGCCGAACGCCAGGATAGTCTCGTGTTTGGGCTCGTTTGCCGTCTCGGCGACGCGGACGTCCCGCGGTGCCACGTCGCCCACCTCGGCGCGGACGATCGGGATCTCCTCTTCCTCGAGCGTCGAGGCGATGGCCTCCAGACTGCCGAGCGTGTCGGCCTTGACGACGACGCCCTGTTCGGCGGTCTCGACGGTGATGTTGGCGAGTTCTGACTCGACCTCGGCGACGACTTCGCTCTCCGGGCGGTCGCCGACGACGCGGATCGGCGCGCCGGCCATCGCGCCGCCCAGGTCGGGCGCGGCGATCTTGATGCCGTCGGCCGCGCGCACCGAGTCGACCTGTTCGAACTGGCCCTCCGTTCGGATCTCCTCGAGCGGGCGCGGGCGCAAGAGCGCGCGGACCTCGGTGACGATGGGGCCGTCGACGCCGCCGACGACGATCCGGTCGTCGGCGTGGATCGTCCCGTCGTAGATGATCGCGTCGACGGTCGCCCCGAACCCCTGCGTGTCGGTCACCTCGAGCACCGTGCCGGCCGCGGGGCCCGCGATGTCGACGGACATCTCGTCTTTCATGTAGCGCTGGGACAGCCCCATCATCACGGTGAGCAGGTCGGGGATGCCCTCGCCGGTCTCGGCCGAGACGGGGACGACGCCGATGTTGTTCTGGAAGTCCTGCACCCGCCAGTAGAAGTCGGCGGAGAAGCCGTTGTCCGAGAGGTCACCGATGAGCTCGTAGAGCTGTTCGTTGAGCGCGGACTCGACGCGGTCGCTCTGGGCCTCGATGGTCTGTTTGGCGGGCGCGTGCGGGTTGGGGTTCCACCCCGGCACGGTGTCGATCTTGTTCGCGGCGACGATGAAGGGCGTCTGGGTGCGCGTGAGGATATCCACGGCCTCCAGTGTCTGGGGCTGGAACCCGTCGTTGACGTCGACGACGAGGATCGCGATGTCGGCGAGCGCGCCCCCGCGCGAGCGCAGCGTCGAGAACGAGTGGTGACCGGGCGTATCGATAAAGAGCAGGCCGGGCAGGTCGAAATCGTCGGGGTCGACCAGGTCGCCGGCGATCTCCGATATCACGTCCAGCGGGACTGCGGTCGCGCCGATGTGCTGGGTGATCGCGCCCGATTCGCCCTCGGTGACCGCGGAGCCGCGGATCTCGTCCAGAAGACTCGTCTTCCCGTGGTCGACGTGTCCGAGGACGGCGACGATCGGCGTCCGGAGCGTCTCGGCTGGTGGGTCGTCGGTGTCTGTGTGAGTGTCTGCCATCGTATCACCTGCAAAAGGTCAGTTGATCGTGGAAAGGCCGGCACGGCAGTTAAGTACGTTCATTCTCGATGGGCGCTCACCGGCGGACCGGTGGGTGTCACGCGGCGACTCAGGTCGTCTCGACGTCGCCGCGCATCGACCCGTGGACGGTACAGGTGTAGTAATCGACCGCGGTGGCGAGGTCGCTCGTCATCGTGAACGCGAACCACTCGCCGTCGTCGACCCAGTTCACCGCCTCGTCGTCCTCGAAACTACTCGCGTCAGTCGAGCGCTGGGTGAGCAACGCCGAGTTGTCCGCCGCCCGGAGCGCGAACGGGTGGGCGTCCCATCCGCCGTTCTCGATTTCGTAGCGCGTCCCGACCTCGAAGACGAAGGTCGGATTCTCGCCACCCTCGGGCGCGATCCGGTCCGCTCCACTGACGACCTCCCAGGCGCTGAATCCGACGCTTTCGATCCGCGTCGTCGGAACGGGCGTCGGTGTCGGGGTTTGTGTCGGCGTCTGCGTCGGGGTTTGTGTCGGCGTCTGCGTCGGGGTTTGCGTGGGTATCGGCGTGTCGGTCGCGTCCTGTGTCGAAGTAGCGGTCGATACGTCGGTCGCGGTGGGCGTCTCGTCGGACGTGGCTGTCGGCACCGGTGTCGACCCGTCGGTCGGCGTCCCCGTCGATGGGTCGTCAGTCGATGATCCGGGATCCGGCGTTCCGGACCCGACTGGCGTTGTCGTCGGCGTCGCGGCGGCCCCCGGCGTAGCAGTGTCGGAACTCGGCGACCCGGTCGGCGTTCGGGAAGTGGTCGGCGTCCGGGAGGGACTCGACGCCTCGGTCGGGGTGTCGTCCTCGCCGCCGCTGGTACAGCCTGCGAGGCCGGCAGCCAGACCGAGGGCCGTCATCCGGAGAAAGACGCGTCGGCGCATGACACTTGTTCGGACCGCTGATAGATAAACCCCGGTTCGCGCCGGCCGGTCGACAGACGCCACGCCGGTCGGCAGACGCCACGCCGGTCGGCAGGCACCACGCCAGTCGACAGCCGTCACACACCCCGCGTCGGACGTGTGCCCCGTTCGGGCGTCAGACGCGCGGCGCACGAGCGGGCCGTTCGGGCGTCAGACGCCCCCGTGGCGTTTATGGGGGCGGACTCGGTAGTCGGTGTATGGCCGAGATACTCGCCGAGAACCTCTCCGGGAAGGCCGTCACCGGCAGCGACGGGGCCGAACTCGGAATGCTGTACAACATCACGATGAACATCGAATCGGGCCGCCTCGAGAACCTGATCATCGACCCCAACGAGCACCTCGACCCGGGCGAGTTCGAGGTCGACGAGGAGGGACACCTCCTCATCCCGGTCGACCGCGTGCAGGCAGTCAAAGACCACATGATCGTCCAGCGTTAGATGTACGTCCTCGACTCGTCAGCGTTCATCAACGAGTACCACACCGAGGAACCGGTCGCGACGGTCCCCATGGTCCGCGAGGAACTCGAGGACGAGAGCGCCTACCGGTACGACGCCATGGAGGGATCGGGGATGCACATCCACATCCCCGAGGAGGAGACCGTCGACCGCATCCGCCGGGCCGCCGACGAGACGGGCGACCTCGCGGAGCTCTCCGAAACCGACGTTCGCCTGCTCGCGGCGTCGTTCGAACTCGACGGGCGACTGGTGACCGACGACTACGCGATGCAAAACGTCGCCGACAAACTCGAAGTCTCGGTGGAGGTCATCGACCGCGAGGGCATCGCCGAACAGCGCGACTGGCTGTTCCAGTGTTCGGGCTGTGGCCGCGAGTTCGACGAGAACCACGACCGCTGTCCCATCTGTGGGAGCTCACTCTCCCGGAAGAACCCCTCCAGCGCCTGAGCCGCCAGCACCCGGACCGACGGTCGACTCCGGGCCGCGGCGCGTCCGGCGGCTCTCGATACCCCCCACACCGACCCCGCTCAGTTCAGGTTCTCGAGCCCCTCGTCGATGAGCTGTCGCAGGACCTCTTCCTCGGTGAGGTCGTACTCCCGGGCGATGGATTCCACGTCCCGGGCGAGGTCGTCGTCACAGACGACCGTGTAACGGGTCGGCATACGTCTCTCTAGGGCCACGATCGCAATAAGTCCCAGTCAGACGTTCGTCCGACGACACGAGCCCAGTCGCGGATCAGTGCCCGATGCCCGCGAGCCCAGTCGCGGATCAGTGCCCGACGGGACAAGCCCAAGTCGTGGATCAGTTCCCGACGCCGGCGAGCCAGACCATTCCGGTCACGTCGGCGTACTGTGAGAGGAAACTCACGGAGTTCCAGCAGGCGTGGACGAGGATGGGGACGAGCAAGTTGTCGGTGAGTTCGTACAGTGTCCCGAGGACGAGGCCGAGCGCGGCGGCGACGACGACGTACCGGATCTTGCCGGTGCTGGATCCCAGCAGCGCGAGCCAGTGGCCGAACCCGAAGATGGCGCTCGCGAAGACGACCGCGGGAACGACGCCGTAGGCCTCCCGGAAGATCCCCTGGATCACGCCGCGGAAGACCAGTTCCTCGCCGGGCGCGACGAACAGGAAGGTCACGGGGATCAGGTAGAGAAAGCGGACCGGGTCCTGTCGCCCCTGTTCGACGACGGAGTTGGTGGCCGACTCGACGCCCAGCGCCTCGAAGGCGACCGTGAGCCCGGCCGCGAGCAGGTACAGCGCCACGAACCCGCCGACGACCCACGCGAGGTCACGGAGCGAGGGGAGCCCCACCCGGAACAGGTCCGGGAATCCCTGCCAGTTGAGATACAGGAGGCCGGCGGCGTAGTAGCCGACGAACTGCGCGGCGTTCAGGACGGCGTACGGGAGCGGCGCGGCCGTCTCTACCGACTCGATGCGGACGCCGAAAAGCGCCAGGAGCTGGACGGCGAACGAGGCTCCGACGAGTCCGAGCACGATCGCCCCGACGACGAGGCCGAAAGCGTGGGTCACGGTCCGGAGCCGCGTCTCCCAGTCGGGCACGCGGTAGTAGTCGGATGCCATCGCGTTGGGCGAAGTTCGCTCTCCACCGGTTTGACCTCTCCGATTTGACCCCTCCGGCCTCCGCTATCAATCGATCACGAGCGTTCGCTTGTCACGGACGGCCTCGCTCTCCTCGAAGTCACCGCCGCCGAGCAGGCCGCGCGCCGCCCGCTTGCCCCACTCGACGGCCGGCTGGGTGAACGTCTCCACGTCCGCGAGTTCGCCCGCGAGCACGCAGGCGGCCTCCATCCCGTAGAGCAACTCCCCGACGCTCTCGGCGTCGAGACGGTCGATCTCTATCCGGACGTTCGGCCGACCGGCGGCCGCCAGGCTCGCCTCCGTCGCTTCGAACTCGGCGTCCAGAAGTTCGCCCAATCCCGCGCCACCGAGGTAGGACAGGTCCGCGACGTCCGTCTCGGGAATCTCCCGCTCGGGGCGCTCGCGCGGGCGGACGAACGTGACGAGTTTGTCGCGGCGGCCGGCGCGGTAGAGCTGGAGCTGTGAGTGCTGGTCGGTCGCGCCCAGCGCCCGCACCGGCGTCTGCCCGCGGCCGTCTTTCCCCAGGCTCTCGGCCCACAGCTGTGCGAACCACTCCGCGAACGGTTCCAGCGCCTCCGCGTAGGGCATCACGGCGTTTGTCGTCGCGCCCCGATCCTCCAGGGCCGTCGCGACCGCGCCGTAGGCGTAGGCCGGGCAGTCGTAGATCGAACCCGTGAGCGAGTCGGCACCCGCCTGTCCCCCGGCGAGCAGTCCTTCGACATCGAGACCGCCCAGCGCCGCGGGAACCAGCCCCACCGACGACAGCGCCGAGAAGCGGCCGGGAACGCCCTCGGGCACGTCGAGCGCGGGCAGGTCGTGTTCTTCCGAGAGTTCGCGCAGGGGGCCGTCCGGTCCGGTCGTGACGACGGTCCGTTCGGTCCAGTCGACGCCGGCGTCGGCCATCGCCTCGCGGACGACCAGGAAGTTCGCGAGCGTCTCGGCGGTTGTGCCCGACCGCGAGACGACGTGGACGACCGTCTCCGCGAGAGGCAGGTCGGCCAGCAGCCGGTTCGCCTGCGCCGGGTCGACGTTGTCGAGCGCGTAGTGGTCGACGGTACACTCGTCGGCCAGCGCGTGCGTGAGCGTCACCGCGCCGAGCGCGCTCCCGCCGATACCCACCGTGAGCACGGCCTCGGGGTCGAAGCCCGCGACCGCCCGCTCGATGGCCGCGGGGTCGACCCGCTCGGGGAGGTTCAGCGCCGCGTAGCCGAACTCCCCCTCGGCCCGGCCGCGCGCGATCCGCTCGTGTGCGGTCGCGACTCGTTCGTCTAGCTGGTCGAGGTCGACCTCGCTGATCCCGGGGTCGGCCGCCGCGGCGAGCGCATTCCCGATATCGACGTGCATGCGTGCCCACTCGCCCGGCGCGGTGAAATGTCTAACTACCCGCCGTGTCCGTTCCAGCGAAAATACGAACGCGCCGCGCTCGCTCCCTGCGGTCGCTCGCGCGTCAGGCCAAAAAGACGTGGCGCGGTCGGTCGTCAAGCACGTCTCGCCCCCGACACCACCTTTTTTCGCCTCGGGTGTCCTCGGGCCTGCGGCCCTGCGGGCACCACTCGACGAAAAAAGCTGGACCAAAAAACCGCTCGCTCCCTGCGGTCGCTCGCGCGTCAGGCCAAAAAGACGTGGCGCGGCCGGTCGTCCAGCACGTCCCGGCCCCACTCGACGGTGTCGCGGAAGTCCTCCGAGCGGAAGAAGGTCATCGCGTCCTCTTTCGCGTCCCAGCGACTGGCGATGAACATGTCGTTTTCGTCCTCGCGGTTGGCGAGCAGGGCCGTCTCGCGGTGGCCCGCCATCCCGTCGAGTTGCTCTCCGACGGCCGCGAAGGTGTCGACGAACTCCTCCCGGTAGTCGGGCTTGACGGTGTAGAACATCCCCATTGTGCCGAATCCCTCGCGCTCACCCTGGCGGCCGACGATCTCGGGCAGGTCGGTCAAATAGTCCGTGGCGGTGTCGGCCGCGCTCCCGGTCTCCCAGAGGCTGACGACCGCCGTCGACTCGCTCTCGCCGGCCACGTCGCTGTAGAGGGCGGTCCGGACATGGGTGTCGTACCGGTCGAACCCGTCGCGCAGGTCCTCGATTTCGGCGGCGAGCGTCTCGGGGTCGGCCGTCGAGTAGAGCACGAGCGCGTAGACGTCCTCGCCGTGGGGCTGGCCGGCGTAGACCCCCTGTTCGGCCAGTTCCGCGCGGATGGCGTCGGCGTCGACGGCGTCCGCGGCGCTCTCCTCGCTCGTGTCCGGGCTCTCGTCGCTCGCGTTCGCGTCATCTTCCCCACCGTCTTCCGAGACAGCCACGTCGCCGTCGCCGAGTCGGCCGCGGACGCTCTCGGTGACCGCCTCGACATCGGTGAGAAAGCCCAGCGCGGTCGAGGCGGCCCGCTCGTTCGCCCAGACGCTGACGATGGCGGCCTGGCCGGCGTTGGCCCGCACACCCGTCAGAACGTGCGTGTCGTAGTGGTCGAAGTTCCCGCGGAGTCCCTCGATTTCGTCGACCAGGTCCTCGGCGTCCGCATCGGCGTAACAGACCAGCGCGTGGTCGCCGTCGTCGTACTCGTCTGGATAGACGCCGAAGTTCGCGAGCCGGCGGTCGATGTCCTCGACCGTCGCGACGTTCTCGGCGTCACCGCCGCCGATACCGGCCGGCGGCCCGCCGCTGTCGTCATCGTCCGCGGACTCGGTGTCATCGGCCGGTTCGTCGCGGTCTTCAGCCGGTCCATCGGCGTTGTCGGTCGATCCGTCGCCAGCATCGGCCGCTCCGTCTCGGTCTTCCGCTCGACTGTCAGCGCCGCCGGTCGGGACGTGCTCGCCGGCGAGGTACGCGTCCAGGTCGGCGGGCGGGAACCGGCGGCCGACGAAGAAGGGGCCGAACTCGGCGTATTTCGACGAGGAGGGGTCGAAACGCATCTCGTAGAGGAGGTCCTTGACGTCAACGAGGTCGTCGGCCCAGAGGGTAACGCCCCACTCCCAGTCGTCTATCCCGACGGAGCCGGTGATCATCTGCTGGACCTTGCCGGCGTAGCCGCGGCCGATGTCGCCGTGGCTCTCCATGTGCTCGGCGCGCTCCTCGAAGGGCAGGTCGTACCAGTTGTAGTCGGGGTCGCGGCGCTTGCTCATCGGGTAGAATGAGACGTGCTCGTGGTCGGGGATCTCGGGATAGAGCCGCGACTGGATGTACTGTGCCAGCCCGGAGTCGTCGTCGACTTCGCCCTCGAGGTACTCCCGGGCGCGCTCGGAGTAGCCCGACGCCTCCGTGACGGAGACGTAGGAGTACGACTGCTCGGTGAACCCGGCGAACTCCGTGCGCTCGAATCGCCGTTCGAGGCGCTCGACAGCGGCCAGCGTCGGCCGAAGATGAATGACCAGCAGGTCGGCCTCGTGGCCGGCGATGGCGAACAGTCCGGAGTCGCCCGCGTCGGCGTCCGCGACGGCCTCGGCCGATTCCAGGAAGTCGACGGCCTCTACCAGCGCCCGCTCGCGGACGCGCTCGGGGGCCTCACGCCAGGCGTCCCAGTCGACCGTCCGCAGGTCGTGCAGGGCGTAGTACCCCTCCTCAGTCCGTGGCGGCTCGCGTGTTACCATATCCGGAGTTCGCCCTCACCGGTAAGGAAACTTGCTTTTCGTCGCCGTCGCCCCGGTGCTGGGCCGGCGTCGCGGCGGCGCTCCGCCTGGATCCGCTGCGACACTACTCCCGGTCCGGGACCGCGACCGCTTCGGACTCGGGCATCGCGATCCAGGCGTCGTCCCGGGAGATATCGGCGACGACGAGATGGGGTTGGCCGTCGATCTCGTCGACCGCCGCGACCGTTTCCCGCTCGCTCCTCGACCGACCGTCGCTCACTTCCATCTCGACGCTCATATTCAGTCATTCGAAGAATAAGGCCATGAATGTTTCGGAATATCTCTTCTATCCAGCCTATCGTTCACTACTTATTCAGTGAATTGTGGATATGTAGCTATCCCCCCTCGGGAATCGGACGCCTATCGTTCGTTCGGGAAGATCCTTCGGCTACGACGGCGAGAAGTCCCGAATCCGCGGACTAATGACTTGCTGGAGTCCGGTCGTTCCGGACCGGGGCGCGTATTCGGCCGGCCGCCGGGATCACATGATCTCCGGCCCGAACAGCATCAGGAAGAGGCCGGCGATCATGAGGAGGCTGATCGAAGCGGTGACGGCGCTGGTCACGCGCCGGCCGTCATCGATGGGCAGGCGCGAGACGACCGACTCGGCGCTGGCCCTGAGGATGTGACCCCCGTCCAGCGGGAAGGTCGGAACGAGGTTGAACACGCCGAGGTTGAGGTTGACCCACGCGGTCCAGAACAGAATGTTCGCGAGCGTGAAGACACCGCCGCCGAGGAACGCGAGCGGTCCGTCGACGGTGTAGAAGTTCGTGACCGCGGGGAGAAAGCCCGCGAAGTTGTACGCGACGTCCGGTGCGATCACGCTGAAGAAAGGCAGGAGGAGGACGACGTACACCCGTACGAGAAAGTCGCCGCTGAACAGACCACCGAGCGGTCCGCTGTCACCGCCGAGATAGCCCAGGAACTGTTCGGCGGGGTAGACATCAAGTCCTACGTCGTCGACGATCATCCCGCTGTAGCCGACTTCGGACTGGACGCCGAGGAAGCCGTCGTCGTCGTTGCCCCGGCTGCCGAGCGTGACCGTGAACTGCTCGCGCTCGCCGTCGACGTAGGCGGTCACCGTCACTTCCTGTCCGGGATCCGTCTCGCCGAGTGCGTCCTGGAACGCCGTCGTGTTCGCGGTCCGGATCCCGTCGACGTGCGTGATGATCAGTTCGCTACCGGTCGGCGCGCCAGCCCTGGCGAAGGGTTCGCCGTCGAGCACCTTCACGACGTAGGCGCCGACGGGGAACGTCGCGTTGCCCCGGTTCGTCTCGACGGTCGCGACGGTGGTCGCGGCCATCTCACGGGCGAACTCGCGTTCGGTGTCGACCTCGGTTCCGTTGACCGACTCGATGATGGTGGCCTCGCCCCGCGTCAGCGAGATACCCTCGACCACCGATGGGATCACTGCCGTCACCAGCACCGACCGGTTCACCGTCGCTGACCCGCCGTTCCTGAGTCCCAGCGTCACCCGGTCGCCGCTCGCGTTGGCCAGCGCGTCCGAGAACTCGGACTCGTTGGCGACCGCCTGTCCGTCGACGTGCGTGACGACATCGCCGTAGCCCAGGCCGGCCTCGGCGGCAGCCGACCCGTCGGTCGCGTCGCCGACCGGCACCCCCGCGGCGACGGAGAGTGACCCCGCGACCGGACCGAAAAGCAGGAGAAAGCCGAGAAAGGCGACGAAGAAGTTGTTCGTGACACCGGCGGAAAACATTCGGGTCTGACTCCCCCGCGAGGCCTTCGATCGGCTCTCCTCGTCGGGTTCGACGAACGCGCCGACGGGGATGAAGGCGAAAAACGCCAGCCCCATCGAGTCGATGTCGATGTCCTCGACGCGACAGAGCAGGCCGTGCCCGCCCTCGTGGACGACGAGACCGATGAGTAGCCCGAGGACGATCTCGGGCGCCGCGGCCGGCGGGAGGAAGTCGTTGAAACCGGGGATGACCAGCGCGTTCTGGGGGTCCTGAATGGCCGTCCGTTCCGACTGCTGGAGCGCCTGATACCCCGCGGAGAACACCGCAACGAACATCCCGACCATGACGACGAGCCCGACGCCGACGCCGAGGTTTCCCCAGGCCCGCCAGAAGCGTTTGGGCGCAGCGAGGCGGTCGAGAAGGGCCCGACCACGACCCGTGTGAAGCGTCATGATCGGCCCGGAGACCCGGACGGAGTCGGGGAGTTTTCCCCGTGCGCTCAGTGCCATCGCCCCCAGCGTGTAGACGACGATGCCGACGAGGACCCACGTGAGCACGCCTACCATTACCCGAGGTCAGGGGCCTCCCCGTCAAGAGGGTTTGGTTCGTGCGATTCGGCCGACCCGTTCGACCGCGACGCGCTCGCCCCGTCAGCGCTCGCGCCGCAGTCTCTCGACGACGAATTCACGGTCGAGTTTGGCGAGGAAATAGCCCAGTTGGGGCCCCTCGTCGTCGTCGAAAAAGAGCCGATAGCCGGTCGCGAAGAAGTCGCCGATGTCGACGCCGTGGCGCTTGGCTGCCTCGTAAACCTCGCCCTGGATCGCCTCGCCGTCAGCGCCCTCGGCGACGAACGCGGCCAGGTCGTCGAGCGCCGCGGCCGTCGCCTCGTCAGCGTCGACCGTCGGCTGATAGGTGCGCGCGACCGTGTAGTTGTACTCGTTGTCGGTCCGCGCGGCCCACTCGTTCGCGAGCGCGACCCGCCCGAAGGCGTCCTCGACGGCCCACTCCGGGGCGTGCTCGGGGACGTGCCCCTCCTTGCGCGCCGTCTCACGGCGAGCGCTCTCGTCGTCGAACATCCCCAGGACCGCCGCGAAGGTGTAGGGCAGGCGGACCCGCTCGCGGAACGGGCCGTCGACGAACTCGCTGCGGCGCTCGCGATACTCCAGGTCGGTGTAGTCGAACGTGAGGCGGTCACCGTCGCCGTCGGCCTCACTCAGGGTTATCGATTCGAGCGCCTCGTCCGGCACGTCTCCGAGCGCGGCCGCCGGTACGTCGGCGAGGTTGATCAGGAACGGATAAACTCTCTCTGCACGCGCAGTCTCGTCCTCGGTTCCCGACTCATCGCCGTAGGAGAGCCGTTCGAAGCGGTCGAACTCGTCGACGAGCAGGTCGAGGCGCTCGACGCTGAAATCGCGCGCCCTGTTGGGGTCTTTTGCGAAGAAAAACCGGAGCACCTCGGGTTCGATCATCTCCAGCACGTCGTGAGCGAGGATGACGTTGCCCGACGACGATGAAAAGGGCTCGCCGTCGAGCGTGAACCACTCGTAGACCATCGGCACGGGCGGTTCGATGTCGAGGACGTTCGCGGCGATATCTTTGCCGGAGGGCCAGGAGCCCTCGGCGTGGTCCTTGCCGAAGGGTTCGTGGTCGACACCAAGAACCTGCCACTGGGCGGGCCACTCGAATCGCCAGGGGAGCTTTCCCTCGCGAAACGTCGCCGTTCCCTCGTGGCCACAGCCCTCGATGGTCTGCTCGCCGGCGTCCATGTCCGTACAGCGGTATTCCACTGTGCGGTCGTCGACGTGGACGGCCGTCACCGTCTCCGTGATCTTCCCGCAGTTACCACAGACCGGATTGAACGGCACGTAGTTCTCGTCGACCTTGTCCTGATAGGGTGCGAGTACCTCGCGTGCCTGCTCGCGGTTCGCGAGGACGTGCTCGACGACCTCGTCCATCCGCCCCGACTCGTAGAGGTCCGTGGTCGAGACCACGTCGATAGGGACGCCCAAAAGATCCGCCGACTCCTCGATGAACGTCGAGAAGTGGTCGGCGTACGACTTACAGCAGCCAAAGGGGTCGGGAATCTCGGTGTAGGGATGGCCGAGGTTGCGCCCGAGTGCGCCGGCGTCGACGTCGCCCAGATCGACGATGTTGCCGTCCAGATCCGCGAGCTTACGGGGGAGCTTTCGCAGCGGGTCGCGGTCGTCAGCGGTGAACACCTGTCGGACTTCCCAGCCGCGGTCGCGCAGGACCTCCGCGACGAAGTACCCGCGCATGATCTCGTTGACGTTGCCCAGGTGCGGGACGCCCGAGGGTGAGATGCCACCCTTGATCACGACCGGTTCGTCGGGGTCGCGGGCCTCGATCTCGTCGGCCACCTCGTCGGCCCAGAACACGTAGCGCTCGTCGCCGCCGTCGTCGTCGCGGTCGGTGTCGGACCGCGGGTCGTGCGCCGGCGCATCGCCGGTCGCGTCGGTATCTGTGTCACTCATCGTTGGGGAGACCGGTCGGACGGCTCACTCGTCCCACTCCGCGGGGGCGCCGTTTGCGTCTGTGGGAACCACGTCGGTGCCGTCGTGTTCGCCCGTTCGGACCGCGTGTTCGACGCGTTCGGGGTCGTCGCCGTCGATGACGATAGTGCGGATGCCCGAGCGCTGGACGATCTTCGCCGCGAGGAGGTCGACGGGAACGTTGCTCCCGGCGTCCATCTCCATGTCCGCGATGAGGCTGACCAGTTCGCCCGCGGTAAGTTCGTCGTACTTGGTCGCCTCGGGGTCGTCGTCGGGGTCGGCGTCGTAGACGCCGGGCACGCTCGTGGCGTAGACCAGCAGGTCGGCGTCGACGTACTCGGCGAAGGCGGCACTGACCGCGTCGGTGGTCTGTCCGGCGACGGTCCCCCCCAGGACCGGGATGTCACCGCGCTGGATGGCCTCGCGACCGGTCTCGTAGTCCTCGGGCGGCGCCGGCGCGGCCCGTTCCTCGAGCGCGGCGACGAGCAACCGGGCGTTGAGGCGAGTGACGGCGATCCCCAGCTGATCGAGTTCGATCTCGTTTGCGCCCAGTTCGCGGGCGGTCGCGATGTACTCGCGGGCCGACGGGCCGCCGCCGACGACGGTTCCGAGCGTGTACCCGTCGGCGTCGAGCGACTGGACGGCGTCGGCGTAGGCGCGCACCCGCGACGGATCCAGCCCCGGAACGAGGACGCTCCCGCCGATGGAAATGACTGCTCTCATTGCCACGCCGTACCCGCGAGGCGTTCTTAAGGGTTGTCAAGGGCGACTGTGCCGCGTGCGGGCCTCCCCTGGAGCCGTCCGCCGCGAGGTCGGTCGACCCGTCACCGGAAGCCGGATCACCCGCACGCTCGGCGTGGACAGCGGACGAACCCCAGCCGCGAGCGCCACTCCATCGCTGATACTGCCCGCAATACTTGCCGTAACAGTGCCATCGAGCGGCCGATACCGGGAGTTCGAGACCCTCTCCCTTCGCCCGCCGTAGTGCCAGTATAAATCGTTTAAATCCGCTTTTAAAATGTCTAAGAGATTCTCGAAACGTTATAAAATGTCGGCGGCGATCTTTTTTCGCCCTGAACGACGTGAAACAACTCGAACCTACCCGAAGGTTCCTCCCTTTATATGGAGATACGTGCTCCAGGGAGAAGTGAGGTGTCACACATGAGTTCGATACTCCAGTCCTCCGACGACGAGCCGACGAAGGAAGAGCGCCTGAAATCCTACCTGAAGCAGAAGGCCTCCGATGGCGAGATGTATTTCAAAAGCAAGTTCATCGCCGACGAGGTTGGGCTCTCGCCCAAGGAGATCGGTGCTCTGATGGTGCAGATCCGCGACTCGGCCGGCGACCTGGAAGTCGAGAAGTGGTCGTACACGAGTGCGACCACGTGGCGCGTCGAACCCGCCTGAGTCAGTCCCCGCGGCGACGCACCACCCACCACCCA